>ERZ1740065.423-NODE-423-length-22393-cov-12.504611_pt1 | contig 22393 bp, 26 predicted proteins | sample MGYA00581738_ERZ1740065 | MGnify/ENA primary metagenome ERZ1740065 (study PRJEB43018, sample SAMN04849749) | marine metagenome | isolation source: floating plastic debris | place: Pacific Ocean | collected 2008-09-01 | study: EMG produced TPA metagenomics...
GGGGGGCTGATATATACAAAGCCTCTCATGAATGAGATGCAGTCTGCCATTGAGTGGAAAACACTTGTTATACTGTAAAACTAAACGCTTGTGAGGACAGGCTTGTTGCAAAATATTTTTGATGGCATATTCTTGGCTAAGGTACTTTGATCTCTACACAATCACCTCAAAAATGAATGATAGACATTATCATCTCATCACAGTTTGACTGCAAAATTTCTCAATTTGCAAAAAAGTTCCTGTTTTAAGTACATGTATAGCCAGAAGACAGCATGCATGCAGTACCACTCAGCGACAGAGCTGCATTGTGGTACATAACAAGTGGCCCTTCGCTCATCGTCAGTGAACAGTGAACTGCGTCTGTTACCATAACCAGAACCTGACAGCACCACTAGTAGCATGGTAACGACAACTGCACGTGTGACTAACTATCTAAAGCTTCTGACTGCCAGTCTCAGAGGTATAAAATAAAGAGCTGCTACAGCATTTCTCCAATCTGAGTGGTAGGAACCATCGAACTATCATCTGATCCTGTTAGTAATCTGACACCAGCATTTGTAACACGTCTCCGCCTCTACAGCATTAGGGAACTGAGCATCCTGGAGAAGAACAATAGGAGAAGACAACAATGTTGGGAGAACGACTACCTTTTAATGGCTTTACTGTTATTCAAATCGCTGTCATATCCGAAACTGTTGGCTCCTTTCTTCTTCACAGGCGCCTAGAATAGAAAGCAGGCGGACTGTTGTTAGCAGTGCGCTGACCATGACTTTCCTGCTTAGCAAAAAATCAACTCACAGGACTAGATTGAGATGGCGTCTGCCGAAACGTCTTTGACCGGCCGAATTGAAGGAAGGCAGGATGATGTCTGACTGGTGTCTCCTAAAATGATTTAAATGGACTTGTTACTAGACGAGCCTAACAGGAAATCGCACATCAAATCAGTGGTGGGACATACCATAGGTTCAGATGTGGCCTTTTTAGGATACGAGACCACATTTTCTCTTCTAACCATGACCTTTTGGTGGCGTGTTTCATCCACTGATTGTCTGACTTCCACCTCGTTAAGCACAAGCTGCTCGGCCTGACGAGTTATACCCTCCACATTCGAAGCACAGACGTCATCCGCTCCATTGTTAGCAGTTTCCAGCGGTGAAATTTGTCCCTCCGATTTGTCCAAATCAATGTCAAAAATTGGGATCATGCCAGCCCCATTAGTGTCTGTCCTTTCTTTATCTAATTCGGAGTCATCTGCACTTGACTCAAATGTAGTACTCGCTGTTTCACTGGTGTCTAAGGGATTCGCAGGCAGCGCAGGGAAGAAGTTGTGTTGATTGTATACAGAAGTTCTGGTAAATAACACCTTCGGGCTCTTCAGCGTCATGGCGTGACATGGAGAGAACGGCAAGCTAAGGGAGATAACACACTGTGAGACAAATTCACGGGTCTCGGGTCTTGGCAAAACAAGAGAAGACGATTACCGATTGGGAGGTGCAGCTTGTGGGACTGAGCCCGTGTGACAGGAGATCAGGTCTAGTTTGTCGAGGTGGTTGGTAGGCAGCGACGTAAATGACGCTAGTTTCTCTGCTGAGAGCTGATTGGATGCTGGAGAAAGCTGCTGTGCAATGCCCTGTGCAAACCGTTCAGAGTCGTCTTCCTCCGACTGATCGTCATAGTTCAGACATCTCTGTGCTCGCGAAGGTTTATGACCCGGAGTGTGCGGCTCATCCCCGAGTGAGTTGATGTTTTTCTCTGTAAAATAAGGCATAGAGATTAGACCAAGGAAAAACCACAGCAGGTATAGATTAGATCAAAATAGCATAGGCTCATCTTACCTGCGAGATCGTCGAGACCCCTGACACTCTTAGATCTGGAGTGTGTTCTCTCGTTAGGAGTAAGCGATATACCCATCTGACTGCTGTATGATGTCTTGGCTGAGGAATTTGTCTCGGCACTGTAATTTTTTAGGTCAAGATCACCAGTTTGGCTTGAAGGTCAAGGTCATCATTGAACTTTCAGTTCAGTATGAAGGGTAAAATTCAACACAAGAGGTCACCTTCTCAACGTCTGTATTGAAGGAGAGGCGTCCTTTATAGCAAAGAGCTTGTCTCGGCTGGCCATGCTGATCTCGTGAGGGGTCATGGACGTGCGAGGCAGATTGGCCACTGTGACCCTGACAGCACTCCTGCCGAGTTGGGCATCGGGAAATGTGTGTGTCTGCGGCGACATGACGAACTTGTGTACGAACCATTCGCCAGGCGCCGTCAGCCTAAAACAGATACCATGGCCTCACAATGTCATAACACTAAGCCACCAATAGGCAGCAGCAGCAGCAGCGCCGATGGCTCACCTGTAGAAGATGTGATGGGGTGACACTCCGTGTGACAGCTGCAGCCAGGCTGACAGCTGCGAGAAGCAGAGGTGTGACACGACGGCGCTGCACAAGTCATGAACTGACTGGGTCCTACTCTCTCCCCTGAATGACAGGACGTCTCGTTATCACTGACTCAGTCGTAGACAGCACATGAGTCATGGAAAATTAGCGATTATCACATGAAATAGCGAGATCGGGCAGAGGACGGAATACAGTCACCCACCTGACGCGGACTTCCTGAATGGTCCACTGCTCCAACAGAACGTAAGAGTTCGAGTGAGTGTCCTTGACATCGTGCACAGTACCCTGAGGAGTTGTCTCCTTCTCTGATTGTAACTCGCAGTTTGGGCAAAGGAGTACTTCTATGCACAGCGGGATTCGGTTTCGGCACAAATTGATCATCGTGTCTCTATAGCGTTTTACCTTCACACACTGAAATAGGAAACACTTACTGACCACGAGTACGTCATGATGTAAGTAGGTGTATGTTACACATACATGTGCATACACACGCAAGTTATCAAAGTTGCATACCTGCATGCACGAGTTATTTTTGGAAATGACCAGAGGTAGGACCGTTCTTTGCCATCAATTAATCAAATAATATCACAACAAACCTGAGCTAATCAAACGTATTTACCTCGTCAGTGTCGTCCGAACACATCCTGTGCGTCGGCTGACTCTGCGGATGGTGACAGCCATCTTTGCGACCTTTCAGTGAGAGGTCAGGTAGGCGTGACTCAGTGATCATAAGCCCCACCCTCTCGTAAACTTGAAATAGCGAGACATTGCTGCTGTCGAATTCTTCATGCCTGACAGCAATCACTGAGGTCTGCTCGCGATTGGCTGCTACTACAAACAAGGAATCAACCAATCAGATTCCGATACAGCCGGAGGGAGTGAGTATCAGTAGCATATAAGGTAGTCAAGGAGTGAACATGGTGATCAATAAGATACTGTCATTTGAGAAAGAATGGGCTTCATCAAACGATTGCCAGCCGGACCATACTACCAGTGAGGGCCTGAGCAAATCACTCTTCCGGACAACCTAGCAGAGTCCTGTGCTGAGCAGAGGGTATGGTGAGCAGAGGGTATGGTGAGCAGAGGGTATTGACCTGAACCAGGCTCTAACATAGTAAACAAGTGGCAGGGCAGATAATGGGTTTACCTGTCGCACACAATGGCAGCAGGCTAGAGTCATTGTTGCTACGTTTTTTATTCTAGTATGCATGCGTGAGCCTGCTCACGCGCTGCCACTCGCTCTCCTCGTGTTGTGATTACATGCAAACAAACCAAGGGTTCTCGCAGCTACGTAACGATCAGCTGAGCGATTACTGAACTCTCCTCTCAGCTACACCTGTATTGAGCCGTTAGCGTGGCGTTAGCATTAGCTGCAGGCCTGCATCGCTTGCATTGCATTAGATCCTGCAGCTACAGCATGGCTTTGTGCTGCCAATGATCAGTCGGTCGAGCATGAGGTATTCCTTGGCAGCAGACTGCAGGGTCGACCCACCAAGCTCCGATTGACAAAGACATCGACACTGTCACTACGAAATCATGACTGAACTCGTGATGGACCGGTGCAAACCGATGGATGCTGGAGTACGGTCGCTGCTAATTTAGTTCATGTGGTCACGGGTAGAGTGACAGTGGGTTTGAATCATGTTTACTAGTTGCTCAGATGGTCAGGCAAGTAAGCAGGCACTGAGCCAGGGTTCGCTGTGAATCATTGCCGAGTAACGATAGTGATAACAGTGCAAACCAACTGAGTTGCCCGCATGACCGCCTGATCATAGAGGGGAAATTGTCATCAAAACATAAACATAGCCTCGAACCCAAGCAACACAGCCCAGCACCAAACAAAACAAAGGAAAAAAAGCCACAATTGCAGCTTCTGAGAACTAGGCATATGGTTTTGAATTCTAGACCCTTGAAGGTTTGGAGAGTGAGGGCATTGCTTGATGATCATTGGATACATTTAGATTTGGGATGTTGCTTAGCTGTCAGCTGCGGTAATCTGATAATCTATGGTAGGCCAGACATGTGCCCAAATAGTCTGTTGAGAGATGCTCCATAATTTAGCTCAATTTTACATCCAGGTTGGCTGAGAAGTTTTATCAGCTGATACATCTCCCAGTGGTTTCTAAATGCAGAGTCCGCGCCGAAACTGCTTATCTCTCTCACCGCATAAGACTCTTCCATTCGCACTCATTACTAAAGTAGTATTCAGTATTCAGTCCACATGACAGCTGACTGCATCACTATCTGTTGGCACGACTGTGCTGTTACCAAAATATAGACTGGATAAGAACCGAGAGTTTCTATCATCAATGATCACTCACTTCCTTTGGGTTTCATACTGCAAACTGTCTCTCCCTGTTGTCTTTGTCAATAGGTGAGCTGGGCTAGGGTTTCATGCCGGCAAGGTCAGACTTGCTCAGCTGGTAAGACAAAGAAAATGCATGAATCAGCTATGAATTATGAGATAAGCAGGCTGTGCAGACAGGGACCAAGTTTTCGATCTGATTTACGGGATAAGTGGTCAGTAAACTAGTCTAATCAGTGGTCATTTGCACAGGCTTTTTGCTATTACTCTCAGACACAACCGGTATCACACGCTTCTCCTCACCTGGGCTCATAAGATGGTGAATTATATTCCTCTTGGTTGATCATAGAAGGTTATATTGAATATCGATGGCGCTTGAGCTGAAATGTAAAGTTCTGATCGGGTGAACACACTTAACGTTTAAGTTCAGCATCAGCAATTTTTGACAATGGTGCCTAATGTCAAGGCTACACCTGGTGTAAATATAAGGACTAATAAGGACAACATAGATATGACGCAATCGCAGTATAAATTTGAGTTTGGTTGCATCTTATATCCGATCAGATCATGATAACGGAAGTTGATATACAGACGAAGAGTTCTTGTAGAGCTATTTTATAACGGAAAATATTAAGATAAAAATTATCACAAACGCTACTAACAAGGAAAGCAAAGCAGTAACGAAATAGATAATAACAACAGCACGACTTATGGCGATACCCTTCAATCTCGTGATAAAACCACTCGATTTCCCCCTCTGCACCATTGAATAACACATCTTTTCCAAAAGTATAATAGATCATATCAAATAACATTACCTTTTCCAGCTGATATCTCGAGGAAATTGGCATATTTTGCAGTTGAAATAGTCGCAGGGTAGTTTGGGATTAGATCACTAGGAGTCAGCTGATCGGCAACGTACAAGTTCTCCACATTAGAAGTTAGCCATTGAGGTCCTTAACTAGTTTGTTCTAGATATATATCGCCACGTATAGATGCGCTAAAGACATCAAGCAATATCTCAGCAACACGAACCAATGACAACGAAACCTAGATCAGCATTCGACCAATAAGATTAGAGTAGCTCTAGATCACCTAATAACAATCGACCATCGTGAACGTTCATTGGATAAAAGGTGATTGCCGATGTAGGGAAAACTCCTCTTCAACGGAGAATTCATAGACCGTAATCTACTAAAAAATCTAGCAGCGAAGGCGTGACCAGAGAATATTCTCGGGGCGTGGCTCATGCGTCAACTAAAGCCGCGGAAGAAAAGTTTTGACAACTTTAGGTGCGTAATTCCGGTCGCCATAATTGCGATATTTCCGCGCACCACGCCACAGGCCATAACGATACGAATGCGGTGCCCCTTTCTTTGGCGAATCCTGTTGCTTCAAATACACTTGAAGGGATATGTTTTAGGTGGAAATTCGAACAGATGTTCAAAATTCGCAGATCCATGGCAGCAATAATAGAATAACAACCTGTGAGGATACAGCTAACGCTCATTGGGAGACTGTGTGGTGCTGGAGCTTAGGGCCATTTCTTCTCAGCTCAGTCAACAACCATAATATTTATTATAGCTTGTGCATCACCTGTTATTTAACCTCATAATCATCCCTCAATTCCTTCTTTGAGTCTACAGCCTTCCCATGGCGACTAGCATTCTTTTGACCTGAGTTATAAATCCTTGTGAGCGAATTTACTGGGCGAAACTATGCCCACCCTCTCACACTCATGGTTTAAGCTCACAAACAGACAATGTGGTGACCACTGTTTTTAAGCTGTGTGGTTGTAGCTAATGGTGACCTTCCCTATGTACCCATATTGCCCATGCCCATGCAGCTTGGGCTACATCGTAGTTAATTTTTTGCTGCCTGTTTTATTACGGGTTATTTTGTGTTACTCCGCAGCTATATAAACTGTTTTTCCAAGCTCCTAATTCAGTTGAATCTCTCCTCATTCTCACACTGGCGCGATCTCTTCTCATGGCATATACAGTAGATCAAGCCACATTTCTTTTCCAGTCTTATGAGTTTGAAAATGTTTCTAAAAATGTCCATTTTCGGCGGTATTCAGTTCAAGGTGTATTCTTATAGGTAAAATTCATATCATGAAGTCCTTTGGACATCATACACAGCTGCTACCTTCCTTCAGGGTGAAATGGTTGAATTCGCCTGGTCTTGCAATATACATGTCCTGGCAACTACCTGAATATGTACAATATGACTCCATACCGTATTACAGTATGATCATTGACTTTCAAACATGCACCGACTGTTATGCAATATTAGCCCAATACAACCCTATCAGCTTGACTCAGGCGACCAAGGGTATAGGATTTAACAGGATCAGTGAACAATTCACTATGAAATTATTGCTTTGGTACAGACTTGGTTTTTAGGGTTCATACACTCTCTCCCAGCTATAGATATTGACTATATCAACCAGGCATTTGACCTACTCTGCCAATCGATGGAGACCGAGATCTGATTACTAAATAAACACAGCCCTCTTGGCTTGGGTTTGTCCCTGTGTCATAAAGAAAGTGTCTCCCTACGACCTACTGATAGGTCCTCTCCTTTAGACAGAGATCTGCTGGTCTTTCTACGAAAATACGTAGCTGAATCAGAGCACATTGCTCTGTCCAATAGCTTGGGACCACAATGATCTTGAAAGGTTGGATGGGTAGACTCCTTCATGTCTCCATGTCATTCACGGCTTCCAATCTCTACTGCTCTCTATGGCCATGCCCAAACAAGCCGAGTGATCATCGCAACTGCTACCTCTACCGTGGTACTGGTACATCTGCTAGCCTCGTACCTCCACTCCATCCTTCTCTGCTCCATCCATGGCTTCCTCGATGTACGGCGAAACGCTCCCTTTCCGCTGATTGGTGAGCGATACTGAAAGACCCGGTAAAGGGAGATGACTCGATGGGTTCAAGCTACTGCGCGACAGCTTCCGTTTCCCACTTGTTGTTGAACAGAGTTGTCCGAGGAGTGGGAATGATCACCTATCCTGAAAAAAAGACAAAAGTTAGAGCTACAGATGTCTGAAAGAGTAGAAACTGATGGATTCGGGGCCATTGCAGTTCCCAATGACAAACTATACGGTGCAAACACGGCTAGATCGCTGGAGAACTTCAAAATTGGTGACACACGCGATAGAATGCCGGTGAGTACGTCGTACAACATGTCCGTAGAAGGTGGAAAGTTCGCTGCTGAAGGTGTGGATTGATTTACTGATTGTGTCATAGATAGAAGTTATTCGTTGTCTTGGTCTCCTAAAGAAAGCATCAGCTCAAGTAAACAAAGATTATGCTTTGGATCCTAAACTTGCAGACCTTATTTCTTCGGCTGCAGAAGAGGTGAGATAACTCCTCAGTGCGATAAACTTATTTGTATTTGTTGCTCTTCTGAAGTAATAATGAGCTAAGTTCATATCATGGGAAGGAAGGAGTATTTGAATGCAGTTGCCACCAGGTACAGATGTAAATCCAATAGAAATTAAATTAACTACGTTGGATAGGGTAGCATGGGTTTGTTTGTGGTACTTCAATCGTGGCATAGAGTCTGCATTCGGAATTGAGTAAGGCATTCCGCATTAGGCATGTGCATCATGTTCCCATGGTTTGGGCCAAGAGCTCTTGTCTGTACAATGTACGCTTTTTATCTTGAAGGTTTTTGCTGGCCGATTAGATGATCATTTCCCGTTGGTGACGTGGCAGACTGGTTCTGGTACTCAGTCTAACATGAATGTCAATGAAGTGATAAGTAACAGAGCTATACAGATGATTGGAGGTACACTGGGCAGTAAGACACCTGTCCATCCCAATGACCACGTCAACATGAGTCAGGTGCTTTACAGTGGCTGCAATTCCACTGCAGCAATTCCTATTGCATCATGACTATAAATAAATATGCAGCCGCTGAACCTTTCTATTAGTAATACGTTACGTTGCTCTATGAACAGTGGTGTGTGTATCGAATTCAGTGTGACCCAGTGATGGTAATTTCATGGCTTTACTTTCTGTTTGAGTCTATGTATGAAACTGTTTGCGGTTCCGACAGATTGTGTATTGATTTATAAATTGAAAATCTGAGATAATCTGGGAACGTGATCAACAGCTTGGTTTTGAACAGCATGAGCATTCAGAATGATGTGTAGAAACTGGTGATGGTGGTTATAGTTAATGAATGCGGACGACGAGAACCAGCGCATTTTGTGATGTTTGGTAAATGCTGTTGTCTAACGCGCTAACTAAGTGCCTGATCATGTTTTAGAGCTCCAACGATACATTCCCAACAGCCATGCATTTAGCCGCAGCCCTGGAGACGAAGAACCAGCTTTTACCTGCTCTCAACTCGTTGTATGATGAATTGAACTCAAAGACAGCCGAGTTTGCTGGCATCATAAAGCTGGGTCGAACTCATACCCAGGTACCATATATACCGTATATACTGTATATACCGTATATACAATATATACCGTATATACTGTATATACCGTATATACAATATATACAGTATATACAGTATATACGGTATATATGGTGTATACTGTATCTACCGTATATACAATATATACAGTATATACAGTATATACTGTATATATATACAGTATATACATATACCATATATAATATACATACACATATATATGTACAAATACCTGCGATTCAGCACTAGTAAATGTGATTTTCAAAAAAGAAAATTTTTTAATGTACTTTGCAACATATTTGGTTTTCAGAAGGTATGCAACTAGTTGCAGTAGGTACAGAATTGCAATCTTGCTCATCGTATTTATTTCTCAACAGGGTTTTTCCCATTTATTTGTCTCGCATTTATTTCTGCTTATACAGTAATTTCTCACACCGTCTCTCCAGATGTTTTATAACCATTAGAGCCTCAGTTTTTTTATTCTACCAGGACGCCACTCCAGTAGCTCTCTCACAAGAGTTCAGTGGTTACTGCCAGCAGGTAAAGAATGCCTTATCTCGGATAGACGCGGCCTTACCTAGGGTATACGAGCTGGCCGCCGGTATGTCATCTACACCGCTGCGTAATATTTCACTCTCTGATTTATGGAACTGGACAGTTTAATGCTGTCATTAGGTGGGACCGCTGTCGGTACAGGCCTGAACACCAGAATTGGCTTCGCTGAGAAAGTCGCTAATAAGTTGGCTGAATGGACAGGTAAGATTGTCGAGATAAAACAGAAATGTTGTACTGTTTTACTGGTTTTACTACAATTAAAATAGAAAGCAGATTTTAGATCAACGGTCATTTTATTGTAAAATAGCATAGCTGGATAAAGCCTGGTTTCCATATAGCGTTGTAAGGGGCCGGCTGATTGGTTGATGGTTTCCGAGTACGACCTATCGGTAGAGATCTAGCTGGTTGGATTTCTAAGATTGATCGTAAGCTCACATACGCTACAATAGGTGAAGGTCATGCAGTGCGATTGCGATCCTGCAATCTTGCAATGCTACAATGATATGTGGAGATGAAACCGGGCTTAAGTCAGAGTTGGTACACCTTTTTTTTGGACAAAAGCTTAAGAAAGTTGGCCGCAGTGAACAGACTAGACGCAGACATACGAGCCGAGACCATAATAATTACTGTCAATGTTTTCGCTGCAGGTCTGCCGTTTGTGACATCACCCAACAAGTTTGAGTCATTGGCCACCAGTGACGCTCTCGTAGAATTCCATGGTGCTCTGAACACGGTCGCAGTGAGCCTCAACAAGATTGGTAAGCGCGTAAATGGCGATAAACAAAGTGTTGGAAATTCCAGCTGACTCGCGCATGTGATCAGGTTTGAACCATGATCAGTGGGTACTGTCGACGTGCTTTCATTGCGGACTAAAATATAACGATCTTGAGTGGTGGAAAAGTGTAACAGCTGGAATAATAAAGAAATCGGATGGACAAGATGGGACAAATCTTAATTACGGGTTTGATAGTGTTGGTGAGGATGGCGTTACTAATGCTATAAATAGAACATGACTACGAAAGTATGTTTGCGACATTGGAAATTCCAGCGGACTCATGTATGATCAGGCTTGAATCATCAGAATGAACTCAGCCTCTTTTCTACTCATCTCTGAAATCAGAATAGAAGGCAGTCCAGTATGCTGACACTCTATCTCACCGCTGCGTGTTGTCGACGAAATCATTTGGCTTTCGATGAAATGAGTCAATCGCATTTTTTTATTTTTGTGAGAGAACGATATTTGTGAAATCAACTGAAATGATTTTTGCGATAATTCTTCCGTGATTTGTGGTAAAAAGTTGCAAAATGTTCATACCCTACTCATCTATCTGCTACTGGTATTGTCACTGTATATCGTCGCTGCTGTCATTGTTGATGAGATTGATTGCAGCCAATGATATTCGCTTTCTGGCTTCTGGACCACGCTGTGGAATTGGAGAGCTGATCCTACCAGAGAATGAACCAGGCAGCAGCATAATGCCAGGTTAGGGAATTCTACCCCCCCCCTCCCTCATTCGTAGTTGTATGCCATCTGACTCGTTGCCAGGCTATTTACTACAGGGTGTATTTACAGGAAAAGTGAATCCAACTCAGTGTGAATCGCTGACCATGATAGCAGCTCAAGTGATGGGCAACAATGTGGCGGTGACCTTTGGGGGTAGCCAAGGTCATTTTGAGCTGAATGTGTTTCGACCAATGATAATATCCAATGTTCTCCATAGCATTCGCCTTCTCTCAGGGGGCTGCAGATCGTTCGCAACAAAATGTGTGGCAGGTACGGTTTTACAGCTCAGTCACCAGCAAGATCATTTTGCTTTTATTTCAGTTTTATACTTATTCTTCTCCAGGAATTAAACCCAATAAGGAGAGAATTGCATCCCTTCTCAATGAATCTCTTATGTTGGTCACCGCTTTGAACTCTCATATCGGGTAGGTAGAGTACTATCTCAATACAAGCAGCTTATATAAAGGACACACTGATAATAATAACCGCAACAATAATCCTAATTATACTAATAATGATAGTAAAATTGATGTTATTACTAGTACTAAGCACATTTATTTTAAATGCAGTTATGACAAGGCGTGTAAGATAGCCAAGCATGCCCACAAGAACAAGCTGACTCTGAAGGAGGCGGCGCTGGAGTTGGAGATGCTGACAGAGCAAGAGTTTGACGAGTGGGTTCGACCCGAACAGATGATTGCCCCGAAATAACAGCCACCCACACCCACAAACTGTTACTGTCTATTATATGGTGCTGGTATGACTGCCTTATTGCAGTAAGTTTGGAGGTTGTATACATGTATGTCTGTACAAGTACGTTTATTCGTGTATTTACCTCGAGTTACGTATAACATAAACACAAGTATGCAGGTAAAATTATTGAGATTATTCCAGGACTATTGTTATGCTGATTACATGACAAAAATAAATATGATGCATAATAATAGTGATAGTAAAAGTAACAGTACAACGGCTGTATAATCTGTGTTACAATACTATACTATCCACATCATGACTTGCTTCTTTGGGTTTCTTGGGCACATTTGTCGAATGAATGCTCTGCTTGCGTCCCGCACACTTCTCAGGATTGAAGAAGAAGAAATTATCTAATGGAGCGTTCTGCTGCGACACGGCCTAGTAGAATCAAAACTCATTTCATCTCAGAATCTCAGTTTGATTGCCACAAGTACATATGTACTTACAGTGAGTATTTCCTGTCCTAGGACTCCGCCCACAACAGCACAAACTGGACTCAGCTCTGGCTCGCATACCATCCTACAGAAATGGCAGCATAGCCAGCCAATGACGCATGATCATCTGCAGAATGAATTCTGTTGTACTTACGAGATAAACCTGTCATCTACAAGCGTACGACTGAGGCTCAGAGAGCGCATCGTCTCATCGATTTGCTCCCTCAAGGCCTCGCAGTCCGAGCCTGATGGCTTACTTCCTGTCTTAGTACAGAAATCAAGTAGAACTACAAAGAGATAGTGGAGAGGTTGCACCGCATTCTCATCACATCAAACAGTGAGGCAGAGTTGATTTTACACAGTGTTGTCACATCTGATACACATGTGTCAACATACTCGTGCTGCATTTCTTCCGATTAATATTGTTAATCTTGAATTAATCTTATTTTAATCTTGCCACTACAAACTAGTGCCTGAGATATAGAATTCACAGCAGTATCATTGCTACCAGCTGCAGCAGCTGACGTTGACATAACTGTAACGTCTTTGGTAGGGCATTAGTGGTATTCGACTGCACTGGTGTTGAGTTAGCTTAGATAAATACGCTATCATACTTGGTCACATATCTTTGTAGCATATTACTCTTGGTTTATCATTGAAATTTACCCTCAAATAGCCACAAGATTAATCTCGTGGCATGGAATTAATCTTCTGAGCAATTAATCTCAGTTAATCTTAGAATGGCTTGATTAAAATGCAGCACTACAACATACATAGGTGTACCCACAGCATTGAGTAGCCTTAGTTTGGAGATTTCTTCTGACCTAGATTTATAGACAGATAGGTCGACTAAAAACTGTAAAAGCAATATTCAAGCTAGCTGGTCAGTTCATGAACTAAGGTCAACTAAGTCCTAGCCGATCCCTCAAACACAACTTCTGACACCATCATGATTGTTATAGATAGGACAAGGATGATCGTTATAGATAGGACAAGGATGATTGTTATAGATAGGACAAGGATTATTGGTAAGCGTGGATTTGGTGTGAATTTACTTATTACACTTACTGTAGAACCGGTGTCAAGCAAAATTTCTGAGCTTCCAGTTGATGCTCAGTAATTTGGCGGTACGAAGCGAAATATCTGAGCGATAGAGCTCGATGAATTCAACGGCCCTATTAGGTGAACAGCTCTCCAGTGATTTGCGCACATCAGAGGTGCAAATACTCATGCATGAGACTTGAAGAAAAGGCACACATCACCTCTAAATCCATGTTTCATTATCCCTAAACTGTAATTGGGAATCTGAATTATGACAAACAAGGCGCGACTTTTCTGTACACCAATCTCTCGATCAATCATGCGTGTATACCATTCCTTTACATGATGCAATAGGTTTTCTGGTGTCTTATTTCCTACTTCGTATGCTTATGCTTCTTGAGTTTGACAGAAGGCCGTTATGACATGAAAAATTCAGCCAAGAATTTCAAGAACACCAGTATAGTAAAGACTCCAATCATAGCCTAGGAAATAAATGAGCAGTGGGCGGGGTGAATCATAAGTCTGCAGATAATGCGCATGTGCATAGGTCTATATCGGAAATTTTGCAGGTCAGAAATATCGCTTGACACCGGATTTGATAGTGATGGTATAGCGGCTGCACAAATAACGATGAAAGATGATCGCTATCGTTGAATTCGCTGTAGAAATTATGCTCATTATACCTTATATAGGAGTTGTCTTCCCATTTATGGGATTGCTATCATTTTTATTTCTTATTTCTTTCATGATTTTGAAGGAAGCACTAGCATTTCTGTCGCTTTCAAATCCGGTTCTACAGTACCAAAAATATACCAGACGATAAACTTACCCCGTGTAATGAAATAGTCCACCGGAAATCTCCTGAGCTGTCGCGGTGTTAGAGTGTCGAGGGAAGTAGCTAAAACTGACTCCAATTCTTCAAACTCGCATAACTTCTTCACAGTGACAGTTTCTGAATATTCTTTCTTAGGTTTCTTTGGATCTGAGGGTCCGTCGGTTTCAGGTTCTTTTTGTGGTACTTTCTCTTGCCTAAATACGTGCATATTCTTTCATTACCTGACGAAAAAATAATAAATTTTATAGCAAAGAGTTAGTTCACTTACTCTGCGTATTCATGTTGGCCTAAATCAGCGAAGAAGTAACCATGGAAGCCGAAGACAGCGCCTGAGAAGAATTTAGCATTATTTGCTCGGCATATCTTGTTGATGCGCTTCAGTTGGTCCAAGTCGGTGATAGACATGCAGACAACATGGAACTGAGCAAAGTATTCATCCGTTTTAGACGAGAGACTCTGGGTCTCAGTTACGATGTTCACAAGAGGGTTCAGTTTCTTTAGATTGTCTTGAGCAACCGATGCTATCTGAAATGAGACCTGGTTAATCAGCTCGTAACAACCTATGATTTGCATTTCAGTATAGAGGATGGATAAAATAATTGTACCTTCTTTCCTACATGGTCCTGGTTGACAAGGAACATTGATTGCAGATTATCCTCCGTTACCTACAAGAGTGCAATAGAATGGTATCATGAAATTACCAACAACATGCCAAAACAATTTGTAGTGATTATTGGATGGTAGTAGAGTTCACATACTTGTCTCCCATTTAATAGCAAGTGTAATACACACGGCTGAATGGATACGAGTAACACCTGATACGATGTAAGCTTTTTAGCATAACGCATAACAGTAACGAACCTCGCGGTCATCCAGAAGTGTGACTGAATTCACTCCAGCCAATACTATGTTCTTCATTACCTCACCGGTCATACCATCAACACCCACTACCAATATATTTGCAGCTCTCATCCTGCAGGAAGAATAGCATGTCATATGCGTGTCAGTACATAGAACAAGCGAATACACGTTTGCTTCAAACCTCTTTTGAGCGTCAAGGCCCCATACACGAATCTGCCGATCATATATGGCAGCTTCATCATCTGTAATTATTTTAGATGTCATATCGACACTTCAGTAGTTGATAGCGACAAATAGATAGAAGCACCAAAAGTTATTTGTTCAAATTGGTGGACGAAACTTTGTCCCAGTCTGTGGTACCAGGAGAGAGCGATAAAAAAATAATGAAAGACCGCGCAAGGCCAAGATGGAAGTCTGAAAATGCTGGTCAGAACTTCTCGGCTTGGAAGTATATAAATATACGACTGAGTTTGCGTGCGTCCGTTTCTCCTGCGCAACAAATCTATCAACGAATGTCAAGGCCCATTTCCTAGGCATCCGGCGAAGAAGTCACCAGTGGGAATGGTAGGCCAACTGATTGTTATTTTCACACAGTTCGATTCCTGGTTCTCACACAATATCGTTATTTACGGATCTATAACTTTGTAGGCGCAGCATTTCAAGGAGGAAGACATTGAAGGTGAGCTGGCTTCCGAATAATTTCATCTGAGATCTTTCGGTTGGACACGCCCTGTTATTTTATTTCAATTTTCCACTCAGTGTATGAGCGTTTACGTCCCTTCTATAGTCTTTCAGCGTCTAGTACTAACATATGGTATACTGTTCTAAGTGTTATCTACTGCTATGAAGATCCGGTAAGACTTCCTCACCTCTCTCCACCTATTTCCAATCCATTATCCAATATAGTTGAGATTGTATTGATAGTTACTGCGGAGATAAGGGTTAGTTTCTTATCCTACTGTGCTGCTAGTACACTGCATTGCTATAGATGACGAATACTTTGACTAAAGTGCTGGTGGGTCAAGTAACCATGGTTACGAGTTGCCCTTTGGGTGACAGCTTTGTTTCTAAAGGATAGAAAATTCCTGTTGTATATTTTAGAGTTCAAAGAATGCTTTGATTTGAACAACTCTGGTCACATCAGAAATGAGAAGTCCCTACGGTTTACGATGAGGTCATTGGGCTTCAGTCCCACAGTAGATGAGTCTACTAGATACTGGAACAACTTCAAGACAGGTTGGAATTAGAAGCTAGTCCACAGAAATCACATACTCTGTGCTAGTTGCACTCACTATTTTCTTGTGAAATATACTATCAAATGAATATTCATCTGTGATAAACTTAGGGAGATGTATACATAATATAAGTACATAATATGATATATATATATATATATAATATAATACATAATATTATTATATAACATAATAATAATATGATATAAGTACCTGTGTATGTGCATGCACAAGTACCGTTCTGTACTAGAAAACATGTATTTATACTAAATTCTGAAGCTAAGAGCTTGAATATTGAGAATTACTTCCACCTGATTAGCTGCAGTGAATGGAGAAGGTAAACCCGATTCGTGAATGAGTCATGATCAGTCACCATTTGAACTGTCTACTGCTTGTTAGAGAATGGCATCGAGTTTGGTGACTTCCTCAACATCCTCTACCAACATTCCAAGGCTGAAGACTGCGAGAATGAGATCATGTCGGCGTTTGCTGCTCAGGATCGTAAAAAGAATGGACTCATATCTGCTGTCGATTTCAAAGCCATCATGTGCAATTCAGGCGAAAAGATTGACTCGAGGCTCGGTCAGTAGTCTGCTCTTCATTATATACATGTAGTGGCCTTAACTTCAATTTCATAGGCAGCAATCGTCTGCCGTCATATTGCTGCACAAGATTCATGTGTTGTAAAGATTTTGGTGATCGAGTCAGCCTGAGACAAACTTTACATGTAGGAACCTGTGTTTGAAAGTTTGTGTTTGGTGAGCGAAAAACTGATAACTGATGTTGAGGTTCAACCTGAAATGAGTTTGAATCCTGATCCGTGTTTGTAACCCAGTCAGCCACGAGCTGTACTTTTGAACTGTTTCACTGCATTGGTTAGTTGTACCGTAGCACAGCGCTCTCTAGGTATAAACTGCTATGGCCAGTTCTATTTTGATGAATTTAAGTTCATATCAATTTCAAACGCAGCTTAAAGATTCGGTGATTTCACTATTCATTAATTATACTCAGTATTATTCGTACCCAAGTGTCTCAGTAGGCGAGGTAGCACAACTCCACAATCAAGAGTTTGTTTTCATGCGTAGTACATATTAGGAGACACTAGATTGACACCTTGTCTACACTTTGTAAGAGAGGACCGCCTATCACTCTTATCAACATTAGTACACGCATTTTCAATTTTGAGAAAATACTGTAGTTCATGCCCTCAAATTAGTGGGTTGAAAGTTCATGAGTAAAATTTTCATCCACGCGAAACTCCCAACTTGGAGTGTGCACCGTGAAAAGGGGAATTTTTTGTGCTCGCCTATTTTTTTGTCATTTCGGTCATTTTCTGTCACTCCCAAAAATTCAACTAGCTAACATTTCTCTGCGCTCTTAATTATATATATATATATATATATATATATATATAATATATATATAATATATACTCTATTTGCAAGAAGTGCAAAAGATCTTTTGACAAATAAAAACCTGAAAGTTATGCAAAAATTCTGTTTCGCAGTATGAACTGCATGGGTGATATAGAAATTCATGGAAAGACAACTCCAAAAAACTAATCAGTTATCTCTACGCGTCACTACTGATGTTCATAAGCTCATACTCTGACAGTTGTTAATATTGTTAGTGCCATTCCCATTATCATTCATCATTCACTAGTATTCATTTCTATATTGCCATGGTTACAGTCGGAGCAGTACTGAAAGAGTCGGGACAAACTGGACCTAATATCAGATACGCAAGCGTTGTGAAGACTCTACTCAGTCCGCCAACCAACTGACAGCTGACTCGTCGGCTCCATTATCTGGAGCTCTTCATTAGCTGCTGGACAGTCTTCTACTCGTTACATTCCCACGCATTCAATCTCACATTGCTCGCTCCTCCCCTCGATCAGCTTTTTTGTTTCCTGTGATCCGATTTTCTCTAATACTCTTTACATGATATTTATATGCCCCAGTTTCCTGGCTTTTCAATGTGATTAGACACTATGCTATACAGTCTTATCCATTCCTATGATGATCTGGCTGTATTTCAGCGCAGATACTTTGTTTCAAAATCTCTATTATTTGCTAGCAATAAAATGCTCACGCTCTGTGAGTTCATAGTGGATGCTGGGGAGTCAAACAATAGTTGTTGAGCATGCTCTCAACAGATGGCACAAAGGTACATGTGTGTCAGCATCAGCATACATAAAGTGAGGTTACCTGACAGTGACATTTGCAAAACTTGAGCCCATCTCGTACAAAATCGCACTTGTCATGCAATTTCCGTTTCCACCCAAGAGAGCCATTGAGGTTTCAACAGGCTTTGAAAAATCCTTTGGGCTATTCCTGTTGATCGAGTAAGATCATGACAGGAATGCCAGTGGCAAAAAGTCATTGATCATTCATCAGATCAGACAGTTGATACTGGACCACTCGTATCGGGCTGACTTTCCTTCTGACATCGAATTCGTGTGGCTGCAACACTGGACAATTCGTTTTACGAGTTTTCGTTACGATACATCGTCTGCTCTATATATTATAAGGCATATGATGATTACATAATGACGTTCCTCTCTTGACGATAATGTCTCGTACATACGACTCGGCATGCTCGCGACGAGACTGACAAACACACGTTGTATAATGAATTGCCCGGGTTCTTAAATCATTAGATATGATTGGTGGGGATAGCAACGGAGTCCTCGACAAAAATGGGTAATGGCCATTCAGTATCTCAGTACATCAAGAGATCGCGAAAGAAAGTTCACTGCCACCTGTTGCAGCAGCATTCAACAATCACCACTTGCCCACCAGTCGGCCTAGCTAGTGATAAATTAAGTAAAGCTACTCCAGGACTTGTCTACTGCACCATAATTATTTCTCTCAATTCAACTTGCCTGTGAGTATCACTATCTATCTACTGATACGATGATGCTATGCTGATGCTGGTATGCTTGATTTCATTCATTCATTCATTCATTTCTATTCCAACAGGTACCACCTAGCAGTGTAGAACATGCCGAAGGTAGCGATCATTGGAGGCGGTTTGGTGAGTTAACACCCTTTCCTCTACCTCCTTACATCACGTAGAAGCTACATGTAATGCTGTAGCCATAAAAAAAAGTTGATACACACATTTTACCATAGATGCCTTGTGGCCATAGTAGCTTTGGTAGCCTCGCTGCGGGTCGCTCGATCGTGAACTAGCAACATGGAGTGCTTATTAAATTAGGATAGAATGCTCTGGTCAGTCACAGCTGTGTCCTTCTGCTCACACATGTCCTACTAGCAGACACAGAGCAGCTGGCTGGCTGTCATCTGCAATAGGTCTCTAGCTCTCCATTTTCTCATTCACAAAAGGAATCGAAGCCATCACTTTGCTAGAAGTCCGGATTATAACAGCGTGCTGTCGACCTCTATTCCTTATCTCAGTAGATTTTGTACCAGCAGATGAGACAATGAGCTCTGCGGTTGGAAGTCTATGGTGTATATGTACACTGTATTGGGCACGAATGAATGTCTGGTGGCCCTGGGTCCAGTATTTGAGCATGCCTAGGTATATGCATGGGTTGCTGAGGAAGGAATGATCTTCATCGTACTCAACTGTCGCACAATGACTCTGTCCTTATCTGATGTTCGTATTTCTATGATGTGGTTTTTCAAGGCGCGGCTTTGCAATCCGAAAAATTTTGTTACGAAAGCAGAAGATAAAGCCATGTTGCTTCATGCAAACCTATTGGAGAGAGGGAGAGAGGGGGAGAGGGGGAGAGGGTAGTTATTGGAAATATGGATGCCAAGTTATGTCATGTCGTATAATTAACTCATTGCAGGTGGGGTGCCTTCAAGCCTGTTTCCTAGCCAAGAGAGGTTATGAAGTAGAGCTGTATGAGAAGCGAGCGGGTAACCCACATTGCTGCGTTCAGTCTCCGCTGTAGATTCGAACTTGTTCCATCAGACTGCGCTATTCTTACTCACAGACATTCGGACTATGGAACACGTGCCAGGACGCAGTATAAACCTTGCCATGTCTGTGAGGGCCATCACCGCTCTCACGGAGGTCGGCGTCGCGGACACCGTACTTAGCAAGGTCATTCCTATGCACGCCAGAATGATCCACGAACTGGACGGAAGGACGTGGGCCTACCCGTATGGCACTCATGGCGAGGTGCTCTACAGTTTTCCGATGCCATTGAAATACATGCGCTCTGTCTCATGCTACCATGGTTTTTACTTCAGGCCATCAACTCAGTGGACAGACGGATGCTGAACGAAGTCCTTCTGACGGGTTGGCACTGCGCTGTGTGTGTAGTCATCGAACTTGACTAATGCAAGATGAAATTCAGTGTAATTTGTGTTGCAGAGGCTGAGGGATACTCCAATGTCACTGTACATTTCGAGCACAAACTCGTCTCTTGTAACATAGAGGAGACAACTCTTACATTCAATCAGTGAGTCTTTCTTCTTTTTGTTATTTGATGCCATCAATTGGTTGTGGAATTTTAAAATGCAAAACACCAGCAGTAATATGGCTTATGATCATTGGAAGATGTTCGTAGTCTTCGTTAGGCTTAGGAACTGGTTATCGCTGTGCTTTCTTATGGAAGTTGAACTATGCTTTTGATCAGCTGGCTACGTATCCGTCTGTAATTTTCCGTACTTTTCATAAACTGCGCAACACCAAAATGGTGCTGCCTTTATGTTTTCTCTCAATGTTTTTAGCAAGGGCAATACCGTAAAGAGCCACGTTGATCTGATAGTTGGTTGCGATGGCTCGTACTCAGCTGTCCGACAGGAGATGATGAAGTGTACACCCATGAATTTCAGTCAAGAGTACATACCACATGGCTACGTGGAGATCTGCATGCCTCCTAAAACCAATCAAGTTAGTTCCCACTCCTCTGCCACATTGACTCGTTGACAACTTGAACATTGTGTAGCCTGATTGTAACGACTTACACAAGGGCGAAGAGCAGTTCGCGATGGCCGTCAACTACCTTCACATATGGCCAAGAAATGAGTTTATGATGATTGGGCTTCCCAACTTGGATAAATCGTTCACTGGCACCCTATTCATGCCTTTCTCCAAGTTTGATGAACTGAAGACGAGGGCTGATGCACTAAAATTCTTCCAAGATATGTTTCCTGACTCCATTGACCTTTTTGGAGAGTGAGTTTTGTTATCTGTTATGCTAGCTTTAAAAGAATGTGTTTTTTGCAAGCAGTTTGAAGGAGCAGGAGGAAAGATAGGGAGGGAGAGAGAGGGAGGGAGGAAGAGGGAAAATGAAGGGTGAATAACAAGGGAAGGATAGAAGGGGAGAAAGAAGGGAGAGAGGGAGAGGCATGTAAGAGGAGGGGAGAGAGAGAGAGAGGGAGAGGTAGTTATTTGAAGTATGGATGACAGAATTAGATGAACTCTCTAGTGATCCGATAGACGGGTGTAGGTCAGTTTCTGCACCTAGAGGCCTTAACTGGGCCATCAAATGCCTTTGAAGCTCTGTTAAATAGGTTAGCTATCTCCTAGGATCTCCTCAGGCTTCTGTTCATTTCACATGCATAGTAACCATTAGCAATGATCTTTTTCAGTACACATGAACTGTCTCATTGCCTAAGTACGATTGTACAATACTTAGAATTGACCTATGGTGTACTCTAGTACTCTGATATTTTGTTGTATCAACTATCTTAGCATCCATCAGCTATGTTCTGGTCATATTCACATGTTACTTGGCTCAGTTATATTGTGGTTATTTGCTACAGGGAGAATCTGCTGTCCACTTTTGAGAGTTGGAAGGCATTAAGCCTTGTCTCTGTCAAGTGTGATCCGTTTCATTATAAAGACAAGTGCGTTCTGATGGGAGATGCGGCCCATGCCATGGTACCATTCTATGGTCAGGGCATGAACTGTGTAAACTTCTAAATCACTCAACACTTTCCTCTCTCCCTCCTCAACCAACCAAAAAAACCAACAAAAAAAAAAAAAACAAAACAAAAAAACAAAAAAAAAAACAAAAAACAAAAAAAAAAAAAAAAAAAAAAAAAAAA
>ERZ1740065.424-NODE-424-length-22386-cov-15.969594_pt1 | contig 22386 bp, 16 predicted proteins | sample MGYA00581738_ERZ1740065 | MGnify/ENA primary metagenome ERZ1740065 (study PRJEB43018, sample SAMN04849749) | marine metagenome | isolation source: floating plastic debris | place: Pacific Ocean | collected 2008-09-01 | study: EMG produced TPA metagenomics...
ACACACCTGCGCCACCTTCTCCCGCGCAATTCCCCCCTCAAACAACGTATCCGCCGAAGCCATCACAATTGGATTCCCACTATCCTCACTCCGTAACCCCCCAGGCCGCACAATCGTATACGTCAATCCGCTATTAACGATGTACGCCTCCGCCTGCTTCTTCCAATACAGCACCAACCAAAACAGATTTAGCGGATGAAAAAACTTCGACACACAGAGCGACGACACAATCACAAACCGCCCCACCCCCGATTCCTTCGCCACATCCACTAAATTTCTCGTCCCCACAAAATCCACCTGATAGGGACCCGTAAAATCAAAACTAGGAGCCGCCCCCGTCGCACAAATCACAGCATCACAGCCTGCGATCGCAAGCCTCAACGTTTCCGGCTTTAATACATCCCCCTCAACCACCTCAACCCCAGCCGCAAAATCAGCCTTAGCCCGATCCCGCACCAGTGCCCGAACCGCCATATCCGCACCAGCGCCAAGCTGAGTCGTCACCCAGTGCCCCGTCTTCCCCGTCGCCCCAACCACCAGTACCTTCATGCCATCCTCCCTACAGCCGCCACTGCGGCAAACCCCATCAAAATACCAAACTGTAACGTCTGCTGCACCATCCCCATAAACCCTCTGCTATTAATGACAAAGGGCTCGGCTGCTCATTGGTGTAGTCAGGCATGGGGTAGTCAGACAGCAAAGGGTTTATGGCACCCTTACACTAGACTGTCCGTATCTTTGAAAAAGGTTAAGCATGGGTCGAAAAAATTGTGCTCCTGGAAAAATCGACTAAACTTAATGAATCACAATGGAACTTAAGTAAGAGATCCAGGTGCACATTTACCCGTGTCTACTGTTCTTAAGGTCATATCCGTAGTTTGACGATGGTGGCTTGTTTTTTTAACTCAGTAACCTAGGGACTATAACAATCCCTAATCCTTGACATCTCACCTGTAGGTTATCTTCGAGAACTTCATTTACCTCTATGGACCTGTCCTCTGCGCAGTATTCTCAATCATTAGCTTCGAGCACACCACAGGTGTCGGCCACACCAGAGCATCCCGTCAACGACGATAGGGAAACTTTACAAACATCTGAAACTATTATTTTTGAAGGGTATTACGTTGGCAACATGGAGATGTTTGCTGACATCAACACCGTTGCCCAATATCTAGACTCCCATCAGGGCTGGTTTACCCGCTGCGCCCAGCCCATGGATGTCAAACCCATCGGCCATAACGGCTATGCCATCTCCCTGGGCCGCTTTGGCAGCCTCAACTTTCAGATTCAACCCAAAATAGGCTTGCATCTGTTGCCGCAAAACCAGGGCGTTTATCGCATTGAAACGATTCCCGTCCCCGGCCATGAGCCCGAGGGCTACGATGTGGACTTCAAAGCCGCCATGTCCCTGGCTGAAAAGCAGCAGCAGGAGCTTCCTGTAGAACAGGCAACCCAAGTAGAGTGGGAACTTAACCTACAGACCAAGGTACAAATGCCAAAGTTTATCCAGGCATTACCCCAATCATTGGTCAAGTCATCGGGCGATAAGCTACTCAACCAGATTGTCCGGCAAATTTCCAAGCGCCTTACCTATAAGGTGCAAGAAGATTTCCACACCATGATGAACCTGCCCCTGCCCGGTCGTAAGCGTCGACGTTAGAGCGCGGCTCGCAGCTGTTCAATCGGGTCCAGATAGGTTGCTACAGGCTCTTGGGCCAGCTGACAAGCCTGTCTATCAATGGCCAGCAGGTCTTCACCCCAGACCACATGGCCCAGATCAAACCCCGTACCAACGTCTGGCCGCCAGTCCTTACTAATAAACTTTTGGCTACAGTCGGCCACCCCCCCATCAAACAAGTGACCGATGGAAAAATAAACGTCCTGCAAAATCTGCGGTACCGATGGCCGATGAAGCTGTCCCCTAGAATTAACGCTGCGGGCTTTGTACTTAGCCCTGGGAAATAGCCCATAGAGGTTCTTGAGGGTGGCTGACACCAGGGGTTGCTGTTTGAGGCTGGTGATCTTAAAGGCACTGACCGAAATGCGACAGTCCACCTCTTGCAAAAGTTTAGGTGCCCACATTTCTGGGTAGCGGACAGGCTGGGCCAGACGATTGGGATAGGCAACGCAGGGCAGCGTATCCGCATCAAGTACAGCCATGCCCTCATCCAAAATGTCATAGAGGCCATTTTTACCGGCAATCTCGCCTAGGGATAGCTTGGAACACACCCCCTCGACCACTAGAATCTCAGCCTGGGGAGCCGCCTGGCGCAGACCCCGCAGCACCCTAGAGAGGACCGACATACCCACGGTTACCGGTGGGCCTTTGGGATAACCCAAATTGGGCTTTACTAAAATTCGCGTTGCCCCCTGGGCCGCCACTGGCGGACTATAGATAAAGTCCGCCACCTTAGCAGTGTGGGTGGTGGTTTGAGCCCCTTGTTTTTGAGTAGTCTGAGTAGCCATGACCTTTACGGTGATAACCCGCGGTTTTAAGCAGGAATTTGAACGATGGACCGACGCGCTAGAAACCGCCAATGGTCTAAGACCTCAGCTTAAAAGCTGGTTTATTGACATTCGCATTTTTGACGATAAAAACCTGGTGTGGATGTACAGCAAGCTGCGCGCCCACCCAGAGTACATTGGTCCTGGCACCTATGATCGGCTGGCCCGGCTGTTTATGGCCGAAGGCAAAGTAGAGGCCGCTAGCCGACAACCCTGGAATATTCGTGGCCATCAGTTTAACTGGGGTGAACGCACGTACCTCATGGGGGTGATCAACGTTACCCCCGATAGCTTTAGTGACGGTGGCCAGTTTAATACTTTGGAGGCCGCACTACGACAGGCCCACACGTTAATAGAGGCCAATATCGATATTTTGGACATTGGCGGCCAGTCCACTCGCCCAGGAGCCGAGCAGATTTCCCTGGGGGAAGAGCTCAACCGAGTTGTGCCGGTCATAGAGGCGATTCGCCAGACCGATGCGCTTAAGCAGGCCGTGATTTCGGTAGACACCACCCGCACCACCGTTGCCCGTGCCGCCATCGAAGCGGGAGCCGACATCATTAATGATATTTCAGGGGCGACCTACGAGCCCGACATGCTTAAGGTTGCGGCCGAAACAGAGGCGCCCATTATTCTGATGCATCTGCGGGGCACGCCAGAAACCATGCAGCAAATGACTGACTATGACGACCTGCTCGGTGAGATGTCAGCGTCGCTACGGAAGCAAATTGAGCAGGCCCTGGCGGTGGGAGTGCCCATGCAAAATATATGTATTGACCCCGGCATTGGCTTTGCTAAAACCTATCCCCAAAACTTAGACATTTTGCGACGACTCTCGGAGTTGGCAGAGCTGGGCTGTCCTCTGTTGGTGGGGGCATCTCGCAAAAGCTTTATCGGCTGGATTTTAGACCAGCCCGACCCCCAGCAGCGGGAATGGGGTACGGCGGCAGCCTGTGCGGCAGCCATTGCCGGGGGGGCTGATATTTTGCGGGTACACAGTACGGCCATGGTGGATGTGGCCCGGGTTGCGGATGCTATTTGGCGCTAGTGGGCGCCAGCATGACCGCTGCTCCGTCAGGAAATACAGTTAGCTGGGCATTCTAATCAACAGGTATTGATATCAGCTGATATCAATGGGCTAAAAGTTACCGGAAATCTGCGTAAATCCTGGTAGGGAATAGGTTGTATGGCCGTCGACGGATGCATATCTGCAAAGAGAGGCTGCGCAGGTCAGCCGTTGTCCTTTAGGGCGTTTAGATCAGGTGTTTAGAGATACCCATGGTCCTAACTAACCTGGCAGATGGCCGATCTAAGACTGTCTTAAGACAGTCTTAGCAGCGCTCTGGCGACATCGTTGGCTGTGATACAGTCAGCACGGGTAAATTAGGTCTTGCAAATAGGCGTTTTTAGTCGGGTAGCCGGTAATAGCGCAATCTGGTGGAGAAAAGAGGAGATCCATGTCACAGAAACTGACAGTTCTTGTGTTGCTAAGCACCGTTATTGGTATTGGAACAGGGGCATCTGCAGACGCAAATGACGCTTTGTTCAACGAGCTACCCACCCCAAAATTAGTAGCCACTGCCCCATCAACATCTATTGAGACGGTGAGTGCACCTGTGCTCGAAGCGTCCGTCAGCTCTCGGATCGTTGCCCCCTCACCGGCAGAGACTGCTCGGACCGCCTCGTTAGAAGAAAGTGATCAAGCCGATGGCGTACTGCTGCCTGCGACAACTCACCCCGAGGACATTGGTGGTCTAGGCTTTCGCCAGTCGGGTACTACCCTGAGTCAGGTGCCGGCGGCTCCACCACCGGCCGATAGCTTTCCAGAGCCCCTACCTGAGCCTGAACCCACCCCTGACCCGGTGCTGCCAACGACGCCCGCGCCACCTACCGAGTCAGCTGACCCCACTCCAGAAACAGGGCCCACGGTGACGGTACAAGAGTTTGATGTGTTGGGCAGTAGCGTTTTTGAGACCTCAGATTTTGATGCGGTACTGGCTCCCTTTGTCGGTCAGTCCTTGGGGATTGATCAGCTCCGGCAGGCCGCAGACTCCATTACCCAGCTGTATCTTAATGAGGGATACATTACCTCACGGGCGGTTTTGCCCAATCAGCCGATTACGGATGGCATTGTCAAGCTGCAAATTATAGAAGGCAGCTTAGAGGAGATCCGCATTGAGGATACCGATCGTCTGGCTAGCTATGTGCGATCGCGCATTAACCTGGGGGCTAAAACACCCTTAAATCAGTTTGACCTAGAAGATCAGCTGCGGCTGCTACGGGCCGATCCGCTGATTGACAATATTGAAGCCAGTCTGCGCGCCGGAACCGGTCTGGGACAGAGCATCTTGGTGGTGCGCATCGCTGAGGCCGATCCGTTTGAAGCTCACCTCACCCTGGATACTGACTCACCGGTGAGTGTTGGGGTAGTCCGGATGGGGGCTAATGCTACCTACCGCAATCCGTTTGGAATTGGGGATCAGATCCGGGCGGCGGCCTATCGCGCCACCACCGGGGGGTCCCATCTTTATGAGCTGAGCTACAGCGCCCCCATCAATGCCATGAATGGCACCATCTCAGCGCGATTTTTACCCAGTGAGTTTGATATTATTTCCCCTCGGGATCTGGCTGATTTTGACATTGAAGGGGACGCCCAGGTCTATGAGCTGACCTATCGTCAGCCCCTGGTGCGCACCCCGAGAGAAGAGTTTGCCCTATCTTTGGGGTTCCGTCACCGAGACGGAGAAACCCGACTGCTGGGCCAGGACTTTACCAGTAACAGCGCCAGTGTGATCCAATTTGGCCAAGACTATCTGCGGCGAGATGTACAGGGGGCCTGGGCGTTGCGATCGCAAGTTAGTCTGGGGGTAGACTGGTTAGACGCCACCAATCTTTCCTCCCCCTTGCCAGACAGTCAGTTTGTCAGCTGGCTGGGTCAGGTGCAGCGGGCCCAAATCCTCAACCCAGATCATCTACTGATTGTGCAGGGGGATGTGCAGCTGGCCACCGACACCCTGCTGGGGTCAGAGCAGTTTGTCACCGGCGGTCGGCAGTCAGTGCGGGGCTACAGCCAAAATGCCCGGTTTGGGGACAACGGCATACGGCTATCGGTTGAAGACCGCATTACCGTTCAGCGCGATGAGTCTGGTGCGCCCATTATGGTGCTCAGCCCGTTTTTAGACATGGCCGCTGTGTGGAATACCAAATCTGGCACCACCGTCAATGACGATCGCTTTCTCCTGGGTACGGGGGTGGGCTTTACCTATCGCCCCATTCAGGGACTAGATTTGCGCTTAGACCTGGGTGTTCCCCTGGTGGACATTGATGAGAATGCTCCCCAGGATGTGTTTATCTATCTCGATTTTGACCTTGAGCTTTGAGCCGTTGCTGGTTTAGAGGGGGCTGATGGCCGTTGGTAGAGTCGTTACATATAACGACTCTACCAACGGCTGGGCGTGCTTGGTTGACGATTCCCACAACAATGTTTCAAAATCCTGCGCAGCCAGGGCCGGGCTAAAGAGATATCCCTGCATACTGTGGCATTTAAGCTGTTTGAGGGTTGACAGTTCGCTTGCGGTTTCCACACCGTTGGCAATGGTGGAAATATTTAACCCTCGAGCTATGTCCATAATGGCTCTGACAATCACCCGATTACTTCGGTTTTGGTGGAGATTGCGCACAAAACACTTGTCTAACTTGAGAATGTTGACCGGTAAATATTGCAAGTGACTCAGGGAGCCGGAGCTAAAGTCATCAATGGCGGTGCTAAACCCCTGATTTTGCAGCTCTGCCAAGAGTAATTTGGCTTGGCTTAAATCTTCTAATATCAAACGTTCGGGAAGTTCTAGATCGATCATGACCGGACTTATGCCGACGGTTTTTACCATGGCCATCAGCCGGTCTAAAAAGTAGGGGCTGCGTAGCTGATGAACCGATAGATTAATCGCCATGCTAATGGCTGAGAGCTGCTTTTTTTGCCAATGGGCCAGCTGTTGTAGGGCCGCCTCTACTATCCACTCCCCCAAGGGCAACATCAGCCCGTTCTCTTCCGCCACAGAAATAAACTGAATCGGGAATATCTGGGCTTCCCCCGGTATACACCAACGTACCAGGGCCTCGGCACCGATGATCTGACCGCTGCTCAAATCAACCTGGGGCTGAAAGTACAGCTGTAATTCATCCCGCTGTATGGCCCGCCGCAGTCGCTCTGCCAAAGATAGCTGACTGTGCCCCGAAACCGATGTTGTCAAAGAGTTTTCCCAATTTTGTAGCGGCGCTAGATCCGGGGGATCAATGACCTCGATATGACTATCGGGCATTAATCGATGATTGTTGATCACCATCGGTTGTTGTAGCACCGTTTCTAACTTGAGTCTGGCTGTTTCACCCTCAGGCTCAGCTGGCTGCTTGGGTGCCCTCAAAAACACAACAAAGCGATCTCTCCCTAAGTAGGCCAGGGTGATGGATAAATCTGGGGTATGCCACCGAGCCCGCCATTGGCGCAGCTGTTGGCCCATGGCCTGGAGGACTAGCTGCCCCAGTACATGACCGTAGTTAGCATAAAGGTCACCATAGTTACGTAGCTGAATTACCCACAGCCTGGACCATGGCGACTGCTTTGATTGGGCAATCTGTTCTACAAGCTCATTGGGTTTTGCTGGCACGGTGAGGACTTCGTAGGGCGGCTCAAACCCCGAGGCAAAACACTGGGCTAACGCTGCCCGCTTGGTGAGCTGGGTGTGTACCGCCCGCAAAAAGCTCCCTAGGTCAATCGGTTTTGTTAAACAGTCATCGGCCCCCTGTTCCATGCTGTGGCGGAATGCATCTGGACCTGCCGCCAACATAATGACTGGGATGGGGGCGGTGACGGGGTGCGATCGCAACTGCTCCAGCAAAGCGTCGCCAGTAATATCGGGTAAATCCATATCACATACAATCAGCTGTGGCTGATGCCCCTGTGCCAATTGCAAACCGTCGAGACCTGTCGCCGCCCTCAGTGTGGCAAAGTCATTAAAAACCAGCGCATCACAGACCCTCTTAGCCAGGTCCAGGTCATCATCAATCACTAAAATAGTTGTCATTGAAGTAGGGGTATCAGGCATCAGCATAGGGATAGGGCCGTCTAGATCCGAGCAGTGTCAGCACCGGTCGCCCGCCATCGATAGAGTACCCAGCCCCAACGGCCAGTGTCTTAGGACGCTCTGCCACCCCTAAGGGACTAACAATCAACATCCGTAAATTTTCTGAGGGTACTCGCCCTTAACGGGGTGCAAACAATACCAATGCTCACCAGACTCGCTAGGCTGGGCTGAAATTGATTAAAGGCTCTATGGACCGAATAGTCATGTTTACGGGGCTATTCAACAATAGTGAAGAGTTTATGAAGACTATACAAAGGCGGAAACATCAACAGGAGCGAAAGATTCTTTTCCGTAAGGATTTAATATACAAAAGAACGCTCGCCAAGCTCTGTTAGAGACCCATGGAGAGCCATAACAAAAAGACAATATTTACGCTTACTTAATACCGATGCCGATTTAAGGTATGAACCGATCTGTGAGCGAGGCGATGTGCCGATGGTTACCAGATATATTCATACCGGGGATCAGCAGCGCCTACTTAATTTCTACTTAATTATTATTCATCGCTTACATTAACTACCTAGCCATCTTTCTATGGACTTACAGCACCTGCGTTTACTCCTCATTCAAGGAAATGAGCCCTACCGACATGGCATGGAGACTGGAACCCTCAATCCTGAGCAGTTGACCATTCTAGAAGGACTGACAACTTGGGGCTTTCAACTACAGGAAGTAGGGGTGTTGGGATGCGCCTCGGACGAGGCCTATAACGAAGTCCTAGACACAGGGGTACGGGTTATTGGCAGTGGTCTGCCAGACACAAATGAATCCATTCTTAGACGCTTGGCAGATTTCTGCCCCACCCATCTGGTAATCGATGTCCCCGATCCGGCACTTTTTCGGTGGGCCACTCGCCAGCAAGTACGCTGTGTCGGCATGTTTCGAGACAACCCCAGGGAACCTGGTCTCAAACAGCGATGGGACAACTATCAGCTCTCTAAAGCCCTCAACCACGCAGGGGTGGACTGGGTAGGCGGTTTGGGTATCGATAAATGTGAATCCCTAGCCCAAATAGGCGTTCTCCGTGACAAGCTAATTCCCTGGGATTGGCCCCCCTCAAACCGGGCTGAATCCTTTGAACCCAAACAGCTAAGTGAGCGTCCCAATCCGCTACAGCTGACGTATGTAGGGCCCCTGTTTTCAACTCGGGGCATTGGTGACTTACTGGTTGCAACAGCCCAGCTTAAAGGCCAAGGCTGGAACATTCATTTAAAGCTGGTTGGTCAGGGCGACAGGCAGCGGTTTGAGATTCAAGCCAAACGACTGCAGCTAGACCATGTTGAATTTATTGATCATGTCCCTGACCACAGCCTGGTCTATCTGGTGCGTCAGGCTGATGTTGTTGTGATGCCCAGCCGCCACGAATCTCCAGAAAATTCCAACGCGCTGCTCAATCATTGTCTACAGGCCCACACCCCCATCGTGGCGTCCGATCATCCCATGTTTGCCGGCAGTCTTAGCCACGGGGTTAATGCCATGATTTTCCCGGCAGGCAATGCCCGCGCCCTGTCTAAAAGTATCGACTACCTCCTGACCCACCCAGACACCTATGGTAAACTTTCTGCTGCTAGTCAGGCCAGCTGGCAATCCATGCAGCTGCCCGTCCATTGGCTCTCTTTACTGGAGCACTGGCTACAGGGGGCAGAGCAGCAATGGCTACAGCAGTATGCTCTCTCAGCTCCGCTATATCAGCGCCAGCAACCGTCACCGTTGCTACAGCCCTCTTAGATTCCTACCCTAAAAACCATGGCCGCCGGCCATCGGCCACGTCTGCTGCAAATGGTCTAGCACGTCATTTAAGGATGAGACTATTTTTAGGGCATGGTCCTGGGCATAGGCTGTGGGCACCTGTAAGTCGGGCACCATGATGACGGCCATACCCGCGGCCTTGGCTGCTTGAACTCCAGCATTAGAATTTTCTAACACCAGGCAGCTGGCTGGAGCGATATCTAGGGCTTTAGCGGCGGTCAAAAAGATATCTGGAGCGGGCTTCCCTGCCCCCGCTCGATCAACGGTGACAATGGTTTGGAACCTTGACCATAGACCCGTACTTTTTAAGCTGATCTGCGCTTCATGGTCGCCGCTTGAGGTCCCCACCGCTTTTGGCAAATTAATTTTATCGAGCCAGTCTAACAGCGGCCACAGCCCTGGTTTAGTCGGTATCCCCTGAGCCACCAGACGTTCCCATCGAGCCATCCAGCCGCTACGAAAGCGCTCGATGGGAAAATCGGCCCCCAACAGGTTGAGCAACAGGTTTTCGGCCAGGTCATTACTACAGCCAACCAGCTTGAGGTATGTGGCGGTATCCAGGTCATAGCCAAGGTCAACCAGGGTCGTTTGCCAGGCGTCATGGAAAATGACTTCACTATCTAGCATGAGGCCATCCATATCGAAAATAATGGCGTCGGGGAAATGGGAGGCGCTCTCCATAAACTCAATCGGGTACATCGCCATTTAGTGTAAAGCGTAGGATCGAGACGTTAGCGTGCAGCTGCTGCTAATTTGCCACAGCATGGGGGGTAGTCTTAGTTCCACGATTGCATCTGTTGCATCTGTCGATTGCTCTAGATAGAACAAAACCGTATCACCATAAAGATGATACGGTCTGTTATCTAGAGCTCTGCGCCCATAGCTCTGGCCACATATAGCATCTGTCAGGTTAGTCAATACAACAGGTGTCCATGAAAACCTTTAGTTTCGACGGCTAACCTGACGCGCAAATGTCCTAATGCATCAGGACATTTGCTATACGATTGCTGGAAACCTTAGGTAGCGGCTCAACGTCGGTTTGCGATACCGGCTAGGACAAGGGTGGAGATGCCAAAAATCTCTTAGCCCTTGGCATTTTCTCGGTAGTCCATTAACGCCGTAAGCTAATAGTTAGAGAGGTAAGTCTCTAAAATATTAAACTGCTCCGGATTGAGACTATAGTACATCCAACGACCCTGCTGCCGGGCGGTTACCAGACCGGCTTGCTTAAGCGTCTTCAGATGGAAGGAGAGTTTTGACTGGGCAATGCTGAGACGTTCACACATGTCACCGACACAAAACTCTCCTTCGCGTAAAAGCTCTAACACTTGGATGCGAATGGGCTCGGAAAGGGCGTGAAACCCTGAAAATACGTGCTCTTGATTAGTTGAAGTGTGCATGGCAATTGATTAATAAACACTAAACCCATATCCAAATTCAGGTAAGCTTAAAATCACTTACCAATGTCATCTGAATTTTTTTTAAAATTAGCCAAAGTCAAATCAGCTTGGCAATCCGGACAAACACGCGAGATTTGTCTGCATCAACTTCACATGATCAAAACTCTTCTCTGTGTAGAATCTCTAACATTTAGATGCCCATTGACTCCAGCAGTAGATATTGATTTGGTCTGACGTGGTTCTGATTGGTTGAACGGTGCATGGTAGTTGATTGATAAATGCAGAACTCTCTAGCCGAGTGCAAGCAACCTTTGTTGTCTAAATCTTTATATTTTCTTTAACTTAATCAAGATTGAATCGTGTGGCCATCCGAACAAATACGCGAAATTTGTTTACATCAACTGCTCTCTAACTGACGAAATAATCGCCAGGGCGGTAAGCGAAGCCGTTGTTGCACGTAATATTCCTAAACCAAGAGATGTTTCTTGATAGCCATGTGCGATCGCAACCGTGATTTCCTCAGGTGTCCAGCCCCCTTCAGGACCAATCACCAGCTGAATCGATTGCTGAGGAGAATCGCTCAGAAGTGTTTGTACACAAGGTAATAGCCCTGGTGCATTGACCCTGGCAACACAAAAATAGTTCCCAGACGTTACAGACCTGTCCTGAATCCACTCAGTAAAGTTGAGGGGCGGGGAAATTTGAGGCACGTAACCGCGCTCACATTGCTCCGATGCTTCCTGGGCAATGCGCTGCCAGCGTTCCAATTTTTTGGGGCTGGGTTTGAGCAAGGTGCGTTCACTTAGCAAGGGCTGTATATCGGTTACACCAAGCTCCGTAGCCTGACGCACCACGTCGTCAAAGCCAATTTTGGGCAATGCCGCCACCAGTTCTAAGGTTGCTGGCCGTAAAGAAGGCGCCAGTGTAGAAAGAACCTTTGCATGGCCCGGGGTCTCTGTCAGCTGACCCTGCCACCGCTGCCCTTGACCATCCTGGGCAATAAACCGATCGCCCGCCCTTAACCGCAGTACCCGCTGTAAATAGTGAACCTGCTCACTAGTTAGCTGAAGCGTGTCAGCCACCCGCTGAGCTGGGTTGATGGTAATGCGCTGCATTCGTTATGTTGAGTGGCCTCGATCCTCGTGACAAAATTTTAATCTAAGCCCGCCCTATCGAATACTGACAAACCCAGTCTGTTCAATCAGTGTCTGACCTTCGGGGGAGAGTAATATGTCGACATAGGCTCGCCCAGCTGCTTCATCCCTAGAGCCATCGGCCTTAACAATGACAAATAGGCGTCGAGTTAATGGATAGGTGCCTTCACGAAACGCATCCCTATTCACCGCATTGGCCTGATCTATACAGTCTTGACCCGTTTTCCAGACGCCCGAAAAGGGAGGAATAAACTCATCTGGCTGGCCCTGGGCAGCAACGGGAATGGCATAGATCGAGCACTGATTGACAACTTCGGGGGCCGAGGCATAGTAAATTCCCCCTGGGTTCTTGAGCACCTCTCGTATGCCGGTGGTGGTGTCATCGACAAAGACCACGGTCTCACCATAGGTGTCGGCTTCTAGCACCTCATCTAAAAAGTACTTGGCTGTGCCGGCAGCCTCTGGCGAACGACTGAAAGGAACCACTGGCAGATCGGGGCCCCCCAGTTCTGCCCAGTTGGTGATTGCCCCGGTGTAAATGGCCGTGATCTGATCGACGCTCAGACCCTCCATCCCCAGATTTGGATGAACGGCTAGGGCAATGCCGTCAATCGCTGCTGGAATTTGCTCTAGGGTAAAACCACGCTGCTGAGCCGCTTCGTACTCAGCGGGCTTGAGCGGTCGGGAGGATTCTGAAAATGACAGCTGACTGTCCAAAAGCATCTTGACCCCGGTGCCTGAACCAGCTGCACCCTTGGACGGCAGCGTATATCGCAGCTGGAAATCAGGCAACGCAGCGGTAATGGCCTGGTTTAGAGGTTCATGGATGGGAATCCAGGTGGTGCTGCCACCGTAGTTAAATAGCCCCTGGGGCACATTTTGAATATCGCCTAATGAGTCCCCGGAGGCAGCAGAGGCAGGAGTCGTGGTTTGACTGGCTGACGGGTTAGATACCGGTAACCCTGGCTTGGGACCGCCTGCTCCCGCCAACCAGGCGACTATGCCAAAAACCCCAGCAACTACACCTAAACCAGCCAGGGTAATGGTCACCAGAACTTTATTATTTTGCTGCTTTTGCATGCCAGTACTAATTACTTTGAATAATGATGCGACGGGATGTTGGTTAATAACGTTCGCTTAACCAGGTTTTGAGACGATGGAGAGTTGAGTCATTTCAACTATATTTCAACTATGTCCTCTAGTTTGGCCGCAATCGGGAAAACCATGGTTGAGCTCATGGGATTTACATCCAGGGGTGGCGGGTCTATCTATCCTTAGACTGGACAAACGTATGTAAAAACGACCGGAATAGAACACATATTTATGAAGGACTAGTTAAGTTTCCTGACTCGACTTGTCTATATTTGTGAGCTAGTTTCATCGGTTATTGAGGTAAGTAACGCGTTACATCCCATCTAAAAAAATTGTTCAGTATGTGAATTTAAACGGGAAAGCTTAATCAAAATCAAGTTTGGTAAATCTGTAAGATTATCTCAGCCTTGTGCAAACAAACCTTCGGTAATTTTGCCTAACATTTAGTTTGGCGTTTGATTTCGCTGCCATAACTGTGGTGGATTTCCCTGCCTGCGGGTTTAGTCTTGTTTGAGATCCAGATTGTATGTTCAGATATGCTTACGTTCTAAGTTCACTCAATCACTCAAAAAACGCTACATTGCTTAGTCCATCAGGGTTTTCATCATGGCAGCAGTCTTGAAAATTGGCAGTTCAGAGCTTGATATCCGCACGTTGCTAGAGCAGCTTCAGCAGCATCAGCTTTTGCCTAGGTTGGTGCAAGAAGTCGTTGTGGATCAGGCCATCGAATCGATTGCCTGCGATCCTGAGGAGGCCTATAAGACGTTTTGTCAACAGCTTAATTTGGTCACCGAAGAGCAGCAGCAGGCCTGGCAGTCTCAGCAAAAGCTGACCCAGGAGCAAATGTATATGATGGCGCTGCGAACGGCCAAAATTGCCAAGTTTAAGGAGGATAACTGGGGTAATCAGGCAGAATCTTACTTTTTGGAGCGTAAGGTCAAGCTGGATCGGGTGCTCTATTCCCTGATTAGAACCAAGGATCCGAGTCTGGCTCAGGAACTCTACTTTCGTCTCAATGACGATGGGGGCTCCTTTACTGATTTGGCCCGGCATTATTCTGAAGGTCAGGAGGCCCAAACTGGAGGATTAATTGGTCCGGTGGAGCTGAGTGTCCCCCATCCTATGATTGGGCGGATGCTATCGGTCAGCCAGCCGGGGCAGCTGTGGTCCCCCACCCCCATTGGTGAGTGGTATGTGATTACCCGTTTAGAAAAGTTTGTACCGGCACAGTTTGATGCGTCCATGCGTCAACGATTGATAGATGAACTTTTTAAGACATGGCTACAGGAAACAACGCAGGTTACTACTGTTCAGCCCCTTTTGCCTTAAAGACATTAGCCGCCTAAGCGCGCATAGTTCACCCAACCTATGACTTATACCGTAAATCCTATCCATCAACAGTTAGGTAGCGCAGCGCCCTTTGACCGGCTGCCGCCGGCAGCACTGCAGACACTGTCTGAGCAAAGCCAGCTGTTGCGCTATCGCATGGGGCAACCAATCCTGAGGCGTGAAACCATGCCCCATCAGGTTGTCTTTATTCAAGAAGGTCAGGTCCGTTTGCTGGGGTATGACCCCTACACTAAAAACCCAATCACCTTAAAACTATTGGGCCCTGGGGATATCTTGGGGCTGGCGGGTCCGGCGCGAGGGGTGGCCTGTGAAAGTGCGATCGCATCCACCGAAATTGTCGCTGTGGCCATCCCGGTACCGGCCATTAAGCAGCTGATCGCCAGCCATCCCAGCTTTGCCAGCGCCATTCAAAATCACTGCTACCTGGCAGAACTATTTGAAATTGTCAGCAAACACTTTGAAAATCAGGCCCACAATGTCGGCAATATTGCTGAACTAACAACAACCATCCAAACGGCGGGGATCGCGGTTCGGGAAGTGCCCCTAGGGACACTTAAGCATAGCGACCTCGATAGCCAGCATCTGTGGTTTATTAGCCGCGGCCAGATCGCCTCCCACGAGCAGGGGGGGCAGCTAAGTCCCTCCATGGCCTCTACCCAGGTGCTCAGTACCACGGGAGCCCGTCTGGTGGGGATTCCGTCAGCGGTGCTAGCCGCCCAGGTCGAAACCAAGGCGGCGGAAGTTTTAAATGACGACCCCTGGGACCACGCTGCTGCCGATATTCCCTATGCCGATGACCTGTCCAGGGACATTGACATTGAGACTGAACCAAGCAGTGAGCGAGACTACCCCCACATCCGTGCGCGCGGCGAGGCGGATGCCCTGGTGGCCTGTTTTGAAATGCTGGCCAAGCATTTTGGTATGCCCTTTAAGCGGGATGTGGTGCGCCGGGTAATCACCAATCAAAAGGCGCGTCTGGGGCAGGTTTCGTTAGCGTCCTGTGGTGCCGTTGCCGACATGCTGGGTCTCAAGCCCCAGCTGGCTAAGGTCCCCGCTAGCGCCATTGGCCGGCTGCCCAAGCTGGCCCTGATCAAATGGCGCGATAGCTACGCTGTGCTGTATGAAACCTCAGCGAAGCGATACGTCATTGGCTGCCCCACCGATAAGGGCCTCGTGCGCCATTCCCCCCAAACCTTTGAAGAACTGTGGGGCCCCGAGGGAGAAGTGCTTCTATTGGAGACTACCTCCCAAACGCCCCAGCAGCGATTCGGGCTGTCGTGGTTTACGCCGTCCCTCAAAAAATATAAGTGGATCCTGGTGGAGGTGTTGGTCGCCTCGTTCTTCTATCAGATCTTTGGGTTGGCCAATCCCCTAATGATCCAGGTGATTATTGACCGGGTAATTGTGCAGCAGAGTGTGGACACACTGCATGTGCTGGGTATTTTCCTCGTCATTGTGGCGGTGTTCGAGGCCATTCTGGGCAGCCTGCGCACATATTTATTTGTCGATACCACCAACCGGATCGACATGACCCTGGCGTCCCAGACCATCGATCATTTACTCAGGCTGCCCCTGAAGTATTTTGACCGCCGTCCGGTGGGTGAACTGTCTAGCCGGGTCAACGAGCTAGAAAATATCCGTCAGTTTTTGACCGGTACCGCCCTAACCGTGGTGTTAGATGCCGTTTTCTCGGTGGTCTACATCGTCGTTATGCTGATTTACAGCGTTAAGCTGACGGCGGTGTCCCTGTCGACCATTCCGCTATTTTTAGGGCTAACGTTCTTTGTCTCGCCAATTGTGCGGCGTCAGCTGCGGGCCAAGGCGGAGCAAAACGCCAAGACCCAGTCATTTTTGGTGGAAGCCCTGTCGGGGATACAAACGGTTAAGGCCCAAAACATTGAGCTCAATACCCGCTGGAAGTGGCAGGATCGCTACGGTCGCTATGTCAGCGATGGCTTTAAGACCGTATTAACCTCCACCACCGCTAGCTCAGCCAGCGGCTTCTTAAACAAACTGTCGGGTCTGTTGGTACTTTGGTTTGGCGCTTACCTGGTACTAGAAGGCGAGCTCACCCTGGGTGAACTGATTGCATTCCGAATTATTTCTGGCTATGTGACCCAGCCCCTGCTGCGGCTGACTCAGCTGTGGCAGAACTTCCAAGAGACGGCCCTATCCCTGGAGCGTTTGAGCGACATTATCGACCACCCCCAGGAACAAGAGGAAGAGCAGCGCAGCCAGATTCCGATGCCGGACATCAAGGGCCATGTGCGTTATGAGAATCTATCTTTCCGATTTGGTGCCTCTGGCCCGCTACAGCTGTCCAATATCAATGCCGAATTTCCGGCTGGGCAGTTTGTTGGTTTGGTGGGTCTTAGCGGCTCGGGTAAAAGTACCATGATGAAACTTTTGCCCAGGCTATATGAGCCCAACTCGGGTCGAATCTTGATTGATAATTACGACATCAACAAGGTGGAGCTGTACTCATTGCGGCGGCAGGTGGGGATTGTGCCCCAGGACAGTCTGTTGTTTGAGGGTACGATTCAGGAAAATATCTCCCTGACGAACCCTGAAGCCACCACCGATGAGGTGATTGAGGTGGCCAAGATCGCCTGCTGTCACGAGTTTATTATGGGGCTGCCGGTGGGGTACAACACCCGCGTGGGTGAACGGGGGTCATCCCTATCGGGGGGACAGCGCCAGAGAATTGCGATCGCACGCACAATTCTGCAAAATCCCCGTCTACTGATCCTGGACGAGGCCACCAGTGCCCTCGACTATGACACCGAAGCTCAGGTATCTGCCAACCTCATGAAATGGTCTAAGGGCCGCACCGTTTTCTTCATTACCCACCGACTAGGCGCATTACGCACAGCGGACAACATTCTAGTTATGGACCAGGGATCCATTGTCGAAGAAGGCACCCATGAAGAACTTCTAGCACTCAAAGGGCGCTACTACTGTCTACACCAGCAACAAGGGGGTTAATCGGCATGACGTCTCAACTACAGAACAACGGTATTCCCGATAATTCAGCAGGCAACGGTCAGGCCCAGCCCTTTGACCAGCCCGTTATTTTGCGCCAGTCTCCCGTCTGGTCCCAAGCCATCGTCTGGGCCATTCTCGGTGTTACCAGCATCAGCATTCTCTGGGCCTTTTTGGCCCAGGTCGAAGAGACCATTCCAGCCCAGGGCAAATTAGAACCCGTAGGCGTAGTCCAGCCGGTACAAACCCCCAGCGGCGGTGTGATTGAAAAAATCCATGTCAAAGAAGGGGACCTGGTCGAAAAAGGGGATGTGCTGATTACCTTTAACCAATCAGCCGCCAATGCCGAACTGGAGTCTCTGCTAATTATTCGGGAACAGCTAGCCAACCAGACCGAAGTATACCGAGCTGAAAATGCTAACGGCGACGGCAGAGTTATTCCCGTGAGCAGCGACCTACAGCAGCGCCTGGAAGAAAAAAATGCCCTAGAAACCAGCAACCAAATCTATCAGGCCCAAATTGACGGTGATACCTCTGGCCTGTCAGCTGAAGCCGCTGCCGATGTTAATAGCGCCAGGGGGGAGGCCCAAGAACGCCAGATCCAAAACCGCGAGCAAATTAAAGACCTAAAAGGTCGGCTAAGTCAGGCACGCGCAGAATTAAGAAATGCTGAAAACGATCTAAACACTAACCAGGAGATTTTAGAGCGCTTAACCTGGCTAGAAAAAGAAGGAGCCGTAGCAGAACTCAGCCGACTACAGCAGGAACAGGAAGTTAGCACTCGAATTACACGAGTCAGCACCCTAAACGACGAAATCAGCCGTCTCGATGCCCAAATAAACCAGGCAGAGTCAGAGATTAAGCGTTCCGAATTTGAATTTGAGACGGCCCGTCGTGACCAGATCCGCAACAATCGTGAGCGCATTTCCTCCATTGATAGCGACCTGGGACAGACCGTATTACAAAATGAAACCCAGCGACAAGAGCTTAGCAGCCGCATTGCCCAGCTAGAAGAACAGCTGCAATTCCGAGAGCTGACGGCTCCGGTGAGTGGGGCCGTCTTTAACCTCAAGGCTAACCAACCTGGTTACGCAGCCAACTCCACCGAGCCCATTCTGGAGATTGTGCCCCAAAACAATCTGGTTGCTCGCATCTTTATTCCCAACAAAGATATCGGTTTTGTACAGCTAAACGACGACTGCCGTACCGCTGTACAAGATGAAAACCAAGACGGGATCGCCGCTAACTGCAAGTCGGTTGATGTGCGGATTGATGCCTTTACCTACAGTGAGTATGGTGATATCGATGGCCATTTGGTCAGTATCGGTTCTGACGCCCTCCCCCCTGACGAGATTTATCAGTTCTATCGATTTCCAGCAGAGATTCAGCTACAGTCCCAGGTTCTAGAATCTAGAGGTGAGACGTATACACTCCGCTCCGGCATGTCTTTAAACGCCAACATTAAAACAGAAAAGCGGACGGTTATCTCCTTCTTCACCGATCTGTTCGTTCGTAAAAAGGACAACTTCTTCTCCAAATAAAAGAGATATCCCTACCAACGTCGGCAACGTTTCTGGGGGCTTTGCCAAGGTCAGGCTCCTGCACCCCGTAGAACAACCCATAAAACAGCAAGACTCTCGAAGCCTGCTAAATTTTCCAGAATTGGAAAATTTAGCAGGCTTCATTTTTATCAATACCAATCAAGACAGAGAAGTCCACTGCTTAACAAAAACAGTGAATTTTTCGAATTCCCCAGACCAGCAGGCATACTCAAACTGACCCCACGCAAACCCGAGCGATCCCCCATTACCATGCAAGATTTCAACTGGAAAAAACTTCAAAATGGTTCGGACATCCGTGGTGTTGCAATCGACGGTGTTGCCAACGAACCCGTCAACCTCACCCCAGACATTGCCCAGCGCCTAGGTCAGGCTTTTACCACCTGGTTAGCCACAAAGCTAAGTAAATCCACCGCCGAGCTGCAGCTTGCTGTCGGTCGAGATAGTCGCCTATCTGGCCCCGTTCTCATGCAGGGAGTGATGAAGGGCATGGCCATGCTGGGGGCTCAGGTTTATGACGTTGGCATCGCGTCTACCCCCGCCATGTTTATGAGTACCGTTACCCCTGGGTTCGAATGCGATGGGGCCATCATGATGACCGCCAGCCATCTGCCCTTTAACCGCAATGGTCTAAAGTTTTTTACCGCCCAGGGGGGACTCGGAAAGCCAGATATTACCGAAATTTTGACCCTAGCTGAGCAAAATGACTTTCCCGCAGCTGCCACAGCGGGTGCCATCGAAGAACGGGACTTGATCTCGGTCTATGCCGAGCAGCTAGTACAAACAATTCGCACCGCCGTCAACCATCCCCAAACGTTTGACCAACCGCTCCAGGGGCTAAAAATTATTGTTGATGCTGGCAATGGGGCCGGGGGCTTCTATGCCAGCAAAGTGCTAGAACCCTTGGGGGCTGACACCACCGGTAGCCAGTTTTTAGACCCCGATGGCATGTTTCCCAACCACATTCCCAACCCCGAAGACTCCGATGCCATGGCGTCCATTTGTCAGGCTGTGCTCGCCCACAAAGCCGACTTTGGCATTATTTTTGATACGGATGTGGACCGCTCAGCTGCCGTAGATCAGCAGGGTCAAGAACTGAACCGTAACCGTTTGATCGCCCTGATTTCTGCCATTGTGTTGCAGGAACATCCAGGTTCCACCATTGTCACAGATTCCATTACCTCCGATGGGTTAGCCCAGTTTATTGAACAAGACTTGCAAGGCAAGCACCATCGCTTTAAGCGCGGCTACAAAAATGTCATTACCGAAGCCGTCCGCCTGAACCAAACCGGAGAAGATTCCTGGTTAGCCATTGAAACCTCTGGCCATGGAGCCATGCGGGAAAACTATTTCCTAGATGATGGGGCGTATTTGGTAAGTAAGCTACTAATCGAGCTGGCCAAGGCTCACCAAACAGGACAAGCACTAACAGATTTAATCGCCACGCTTAAAGAACCTCAAGAGAGTCAAGAAATTCGGATAAAAATTGGAGTAGATGAGTTTAAAGCCTATGGCGAGGGTGTAATTGAACAACTTAAAGCATTTGTTGAAAGCCAGCCAGGTTGGTCATTGGTGCCCAACAACTATGAAGGTATCCGCGTCGCCTGTTCATCTCCAGAAGAAGAGGGTTGGTTTTTGTTGAGACTTTCTCTCCATGACCCAGTTTTACCTTTAAATGTTGAATCAAATATAGAGGGGGGCGTCACCAAAATAACCCAACGGCTGTTGGAGTTCTTCCACAGCATTGAGTCTTTAGATTTATCAGCTTTTTCTTAAAAATGCTGCTGATAGCTTAAAACAAGACGGGACGTCTATTTCCATCGGTCGATGCCATCAGTGCCAGCGTGGACATTATCACAGTGGCTGGACTACGGCAAAATAACCACGGGTGCGCCAATCATCAAATGTTGCGGCGGCGGTTGCAGATATTGATGGGTCAATACCGACTAGGGCATCAGATTTGAGTACTCTCAACGCCACGGCTTTGAAAGGAACTCCAGACGTGGCAATTTCAACGGGTGTATCCATGGGCCATTGGCGGTCTTGGACAAATCGACGATAGTTCAGATCGCCTTTTGAAATCACGCCAATGGCGTTACTTAGGGTATTACCAAGAGTTTTGTCTAACGCGTTGAAATGTCTGGGTTCACCCCAGTCAACTTCGGCCTGAATCTGTAAGCGATCGCAGTCAATCGCGGTTCTAAGTCGTTGTCCCACCAAGCAAATACTTTCAGAGAGGTTCTCACTAATAAAACGATTAAGGGTTTCCTCTACATCAAGGGATAGCGCATCGGAAACAAACATGGGCCATGGTTTCACATGGATGATCACCCGAATAGTGTTGAACACTCTGAGTAGGGCATCGACCATCACCAGATCCCAACAGAGCTCATGCCCGGCATTATCAGCGATTATGTGAATATCTCCTTGACCAGAATGTTGCTCTAAACAGGTGATAAATGCGGTGCTTTCGTCGATCAATACGCGATCATTCCATAGAGTAGAATCACTGCGTGAGGTGATGAGCTGACTGTAGTCTGCCTCATTGGCAAACAGTGCGCCACGAATTGTGGCGCTGAGTAAGTCTATTCCAGACAATCTCGAGAGTTTTTCTACTCCCTTGCACAGGTCTGGAATTGCTTCGGTTAGGGCTCTTTGACGAGTCTGGAGGAAAACATCAACCCCAGTATCAAAGTATCCGGCGATAGAATTTAAGCCATGGTAGAAGAGAAATTCTAGATCGAAAAATGATAGGTCATTCCAGGTTAAGTTGGTTAGCTGGTCAAGGTAGTTGTGCCAATAATCTGTAGGGCGAGTAAAAATTGTGGTGTCGATGGGGCTACCGATAATAATGGCTTGAAGCATTGTTTGGGCGGTTTGTCCCTTCAGTTGGTCTTCAATATTTGCCAGGATGTTTGGTAGCCGACGGGTAATTGTATAGTCTACAAACCCTTGTCCATGGGAGCGTTTGATGGGTTGAGGGTGATTATTCAATGGGGTCATTGGCTAGGGTTATGCACTCGATTGAGTCGTTTAGATTCTGTATTTTCCCTTGGGAAAGGACATAGGGAGAGTTGATTGATGGTGATGAGAGTGACTAATGGCGAGAAGGGTTGCTCAGGACGTTCCCTCCCGAACCCTCCCTGTTTGTGGTGCCTCAACGCCTCACACCCTTGCAAAAATGAAACCATATTCCTTTTAGGCGGTTTTAGGTACTTGGTGGGGTGGTTACGCTGCTCTGCGTTCGCTCCACATCGTAAAAAGGAAGTTATCCCACTACCCTTCCAGAAGGCTCTCCAGGAGAAATTATCTGGCCAGGAATCGAGCATTGATATCTTAAATTTCTAGGATCATCAAATTTCTATGGTCAAAAATCGCCTGCCCAGTGTAACGATATCCAGACCTGTCCGAGCACCTGAATACATGAGTCTTAAAACATACTGATCGTCCCCCA
>ERZ1740065.426-NODE-426-length-22365-cov-5.686598_pt1 | contig 22365 bp, 22 predicted proteins | sample MGYA00581738_ERZ1740065 | MGnify/ENA primary metagenome ERZ1740065 (study PRJEB43018, sample SAMN04849749) | marine metagenome | isolation source: floating plastic debris | place: Pacific Ocean | collected 2008-09-01 | study: EMG produced TPA metagenomics assembly...
ACAGGCATGGCGTGCGTGGAGCTGGCCCTCGGCTTGTGAGCTGTATGCAACGACACCGACTATCCTCTGGTGGCCAAGGCCATCGCCGAACTCTTCATTCTCTCCGGCATCGTGATTTTCTGGGCAGCGGCGATCAACTGTCGCAAAACCCAGACACGCATGTCAGAGCATGATGTGGAAACCCAGTCTTACACACGCATGACCCTGCTTGCGACGATCCTCACATTCGCGGCAGCGAGCACCGGAGTCATTCTATGGTTTCTCTAGACCGGTGGAAAACCACATGCTTTACCCTGATGAGCGAACGCAGGCCAAACCGGTTTGCGTTTTGTGCACACGATTGCGCGACCGTATCCGATGGCTGCTCGGCCGTTCCCGAACCGATGCGGGAATTCGATAGTCGGCCACCGCTGTCATCGGACTGGATGTGACGGCTCGGAGCAGGGCAATGTTTGCAGTTCCGGTGGTGCCAACCGGGAAGCACTTCGTGCGCGCGCCTTGCTTTCCGGATGACCGGTCACCATCCTATGCAGCGGAGGTATTGCGATGAGTAAAGAGACGAAAGGTTTGCGCCACGCGCGCGAAATCGAGGGCCATCTTGGCTGGCTGGACAGCTTTACCTCTGCCGCGCTTGGGGTGCTCGCGGTCGCCTCGGGCATTTACACCTATCTGGGCGTGCGCGGACTACTTGATGACGGTGGTGCGCTGTCGCTGTTTGCGGCAGTCGCCTACAGCGCCGCGGTATCGACGGGAATATTCGTGTTCTGGTCCTATCTGATGCGCCTGCTGCCCGCTATGCGAACGGCGGCGACGCGGTTGTGGCTGGCGCTGGCGATGGTGATCGGCTCCGCCGCGATTATCGCGATGTCCTCCTGGTTGAATGCCGCGGCACTCGCAGGATCCGCCGCCGTTGAACAACATCTGGCCAAGACGGTTCAGGACTATCAGAACTCGCTTGAGCGCACGCATGAGGTGACGCTGCAGGCCCAGGCCCTCGGGCTTGACGTCGGGCGTACCCGGCAGGGGTTCGAGGATCTCTCCGCACAGGAAGCGGGCGGCGGGCTCTCCGGTCTGGCCGGTCGCGGTGCGGTCTTTCGTGTCCTCACCCAGAAATCCGACGAGTTGGCGGCTCTGGAGGAGCTGATCGCCGCACAGGATATGCCAGTCGCCGCCGCCTTCGCCGAAGGGAACGCCATCCTCAGCCGGATGCGGGCGTTGACCGTCGCTCCGGGACCAGTCGAAAGCCGGGGCGTCGAATTCTCCGAAGAATCCGTGCGCCTCGCAGGCGTGATCACCGAACTCCGCCAGCTTTCCGTGGCACCGCTGGTCGACCGGGCCGCACGCGATCTTGCACAATCGGTGGTGCTGCCCCGGTTGGATGCGGACAACGCGGGCGGCCAGGCCGCGCAACAGGCGACGATTGCCTCCCTGCTCGAGGTCCTGGCGCAACGGGCCGAGACATTGCAGGCCGCCGCCGCCGAGGTACGCGCGCTTGAGCCAGCGGCGGAGGTCGTCTACACGCCGATTTCCACCGCCGATGCGGTGATCCGATACGCGCATAACTTCGTCCCATCCTGGGCCGGAGCCATTGCGATCGACCTGCTGCCGGCCGTGCTCGTGCTGATCGTTGCTGTCGCACAGGCAGCGGTGCGCGCCGGTCGCGAGCCTGCAACACCCGAAGATGCAATGACCGTTGCAGAGCTGCGTGCAGCCGTGCTCGCCCTGCGCGACGTGGAAGCTGCAGAGGTGCGCGGCCCGCTCATGACCGAGCACCCCCCGACGAAAACCACACGGCCCGAGGCGGCGGAATGAGCGACGACGCGGGGGCAACCCGCCGAACGGTCCGGTGGCTTCTCAGTGCGCAGTTGATGCTCGCTCTCGGGCTGATCCTCGTCGATCTCGCCCCCAGCCTGCCGAGCCTTGTCGCCCCCTCACAACAGCCGGAGATGGACTTACCCACACGCCCGGGCGATCAGACCCGCAGATATCGCCCTCGCGATCCCGCCAACCCCGGCCCCGGTGTGTCACCGGACATGCCACGGCGGCTGCTCGCCGAAACCTCGGACATCAACGGCGCACCGGGTCTGAGCCTGCGGGGCGCAATTGCCCCCGGCGATGGCGCCCGCATCGTCACCATGTTACTCGAGAACCGACCTGCAATTGTGACGCTGGACAGCCCGGGCGGCAGCGTCATGGACGCACTGGAGATTGGTCGTACCTTGCGGGAAATCGGGGCGGAAACGCTGCTGGCGGGCGCTGCGGTGTGTTTTTCCGCCTGCCCCTATGTCTTCGTCGGCGGGACGGAACGCACGGCGTCAGATGACGCACGGCTTGGTGTGCACCAGCACAGCTTTGGCGAATCGACCGTGCTGCCGGCGTTTCTCGCGGTCGAAGATATTCAGCGCGGCCAGGCCGAGGTGCTCGCCCATCTCGACGAGATGGGCATAGACCTGCGCCTCATGGGCCCTGCCCTGGCAACACCAGCCGACGAGATCTACATCCTGACGGTGGATGAACTGCGCACCTGGAAGCTGGTCACGAAATAAGGTCAGAACATTCCAGCACGTGATCGCCGCAGATCCGGCACGACCGCCTTGCGCGATTTCGCGTTTCACCCGGCATGTTTCCGACTATAACATATGTTAATTGCAGCCGGACAAAGTGCGAACGAATGAGCAAATCATCGGTCAATCCTTCAGGCATTGTGCCGAACTTGCAGCCGCCCGCGGCCTCCAGCCCGCTTGTGCGGAAACTCGGATCACTCTGCTTGATGTCGCAAGAAGAAATTGAATTCCTGGAAGGTTTGCAAAACAACACCGTCGACGTGGAGCCTGGTGTCGATTTTGTTGTCGAGGGCGACGATCGGAAGATGACGTTCATCCTGATTGACGGATGGTCCATTCGGTACACGACGCTCAGGGATGGCCGGCGGCAAATTCTCAGCTATGCGCTGCCCGGTGATATCCTCGGGCTGCACATCAACTTCGCGGCCCAGGCGACGTATAGTGCCGCGGCGATGAATGCCCTGAAACTGGCCGTTGTCGATCCCCGGCGCATCCTGGAAATCAATCAGAAATTTCCGATACTGGCCTCTGGTCTGAGCTGGTGCACCGCGCGAGAATTCGCGATACTAGGTGATCAGGCGGTGCGGCTCGGGCGACTGCCCGCCAAGGCACGGCTCGCCCATCTGCTGCTGGAACTGTGGCATCGTCTGGAACTCATCGGACACAACGACGGCAAGTGGCTGGAGATGCCCATGACTCAGAATGATCTCGCCGATACTCTGGGGCTCAGCCTCGTACATACCAATCGCAGTCTCGCTGAGCTGCGCAAGAGCGGGTTGATCACAGTGTCAAAGAGCCACATCAAGCTGGAGAACATCGCAGACCTTGTGCATCTGGCGGAATTCAATCCCGATCACCTCACGGAATTCAGTATCTGACGCACAATGCGCTTCGGTGCTAGTGGCATTCGGCTGCGAAATTCGTCGTGAAACGACGTTGGATCAGATCGTCAGGCGGTCGCATCTTCGCTGACGATATCTGCGAAGGACTTGAAGAACTTGCCCGCCAGCTTTTTCGCGGTGCTCTGTATCAGGCGACTGCCCAGTTGGGCGAGCTTGCCGCCGATATCGGCCTTCGCCGCGTAGCGCAGGATCGTTGTATCCGGCCCATCGGCAGTCAGCGTAACATCCGCCCCACCTTTGGCGTGGCCCGCGGCACCGCCATTGCCCTGCCCGGTCAGTGAAAACGCGTCTGGGGCGCCAGCGGTATCCAATTGAACATCGCCGCTGAACTTGGCCTTTACCGGGCCGACTTTCAAAACGACCTTGGCTTCCAGTTCAGTGTCTGAATGTTTGACCAGCTCTTCGCATCCAGGGATGCATTGCCGCAAGACCTCAGGGTCGTTCAGCGCCCTGTACACTTGCTCCTTGGGTGCGTTGATGACGATTTCATCTGCAAGTTCCATGGGATGTCCTTCTTAACAGCAGGGGAATTTAAGGGTGGCCAGATGATCGGCCTGTTCATGTGTGAGTGTCAGCCTGCGGCGCAACCAAGCTAGAACCCGTCCGAGATATTTCATGATGTTTCCTCCCATCCGGCGAGGACAAGGGCGTCATAGGCTTCAGGTGTATCGATGTCGGCGTAAAACCCTGGCGCGGAGAGCGCGTGAAACTGGACGTGCTCTGGAAATGTCCGGGTGAATTTTTTGCACCCGGGCGATGTGGGATCCGCCAGGAGGCGCGCACGCAGGGAACCAGGCACGACAATCGGATTGCCACGCTGTTCATCCCACCTGGGAATGGAGATACGATCGCGATCTGCCGCTTGATGTGCGGCGAGCAGCGCGCGAAGATCACCACCGGTCAAAAGCGGCTGATCGCCCAGACCGATGACCATTGTGTCCACCCCGTCCGCAGCACGCAATCCACAGGCAACCGATGTCGGTTGTCCATCCGCAAAGTCCGGGTTGAAGAGTGTCGTTGCCCCGCTGCCAGCCAGGGCCGCTTCGATCTCGGTGGCTTCGTGTCCTGTAACCACAAGGACGGAGTGCGTGGCGATGGCCCGATAGGTGTCCACCATGTGGCGGATCATCGGGACACGGCCCACTGGCAAGAGCAGTTTGTTCCGGGCTCCCATGCGCCGCGAAAGCCCCGCGGCCAAAATGATCGCAGCGACATCACCCATTTGTCTGCTTAACGGCCGCACGCCGTTCCTGAACAAGCTGAGCGAGAATCGATAGCGCGATCTCCTCTGGCGTCACCGCACCCAGATCGAGACCCGCCGGTGCCTGCACATCATCGATCCTGGATTGCTCAATGCCCATCGCAGCCAATCTCTTTGCAAGCGACGCGTATTTTCGGCGGCTGCCCACGAAGGCAATGTACCTGCAGTCGCCTTCAAGCGCGGATTTCAGCGCGTCCAGATCGCCTTGTCCCTGCGTGGCCACCACGATGAACCGGCTGCTTTGGTTTTGCCTGTCCGTGCTTGGATTTGCGCTCACCGACCAATGGAACTGGGGGGCGAGCGTGCTCAGGGCCTGCGCGACAGGTGATGCGCCGATGACCACGAGCTGCGGTGAGGGCAGGCAAGGTTCGATAAAGATATCAACGGTGCCACGCGACGGGCACCCGTTGCGCGCAAAGCGCGTTCCGTCAACCTGATCCCCGGCGGCGACACCTTTTTCGGCCAGCAAATCCTCGGGGGTGACGGACACCAGCTGCGGCCTGCCGTCCTGCAGCGCCTGCAGAGCTGCGCGTTTCACAGCCCCTTTGGTACACCCGCCGCCGAGCCATCCTTGCAGGATCGTGCCATCCGCGCTGAGCAGCGCCTTTGCGCCCGGTTTCGCCGCCGTCGATCCGGCCGTGCGCACAATGGTCGCGAATGCAAAGGGTTCGTCCTTGTCACGCAGCTCTTGTGCGGCTTCGGCAATATCGGTTGAGAGGATTTCAGCCGGGGTCATAGCGTGGCCAGCTCCCGCTCCAATGCCGCCAGATCCCCAAGTGTATTGACCGCCTTGAAGGCATCAAGATGCGGGAGCGCGGCAGCCATACCCTCTGCCACCGGTGTATAGTCGGCCCAGCCTTTCAACGGGTTGAGCCAAATGATCTTGCAGCCGCGTTTGCGCAGTTTTTCCAGCGCCGTGGCGATGAGATGCGGCGGTTCGGTATCGTAGCCGTCTGAAAGGATCAGCACGATGCTGCGCCCGTCTACGAACCGCCTGGCATAGGTCTCTGCAAAACGCATCAGGGAGGGCCCGATTTTCGAGCCTCCCCCGAAGCCGTCCGCCATCAGGGACATGCGCCCCACCGCCCGCATCGCATCCTTGTCGCGCAGCGCTTCGGTGATACGCACAAGACGGGTGTGAAACAGATAGGCATCGGCCCTGGCGTCCGCCCGCAGCAGACCGGCGAGAAAGGCCAAGAACACCCTCGCGTAGACCGACATCGAGCCAGAGACATCGCAGAGCGCCACGATCTTATGCGTGCGGTCGGGGCGCTTCCTGCGCAGCAGGCGCAGCGGTTCGCCGCCCGTTGCAAGACTGTGGCGAATGGTTTTGCGAAAGTGCAAACGGTCGCCCTTGCGCGCAGCGATCCTGCGGCGCGCGCGTTTGTCGCGCAAGGCGGCTCCGATCCGGCGGGCAATCTCTTCGGCTTCGGCAATCTCCTCGGGGCGAACCATGTCGCGGAGATCACGACGGTTGCGATTGCGCTGCACCGACGCAATCAGCTTTCCCGTGCCGTCACTATGTACCTCACCCCCCTGATCGTCGGGCGCTGTCGCGGTACCTGACGATCCTGCATCCTCGCCCTCGGCATCCCGGGAGGAATGGACATCGTTGCTGATGGTATTTGTCGGCGTCGGAACAACCTTCTGCCGCACCCGGCCCATGTCCATCCAGTAGCTGTCGAAGAGGTCATCAAACCGCTGAGCTTCGTCCTTCGATCCGGTGCAGACCGCCCGCAACGCACGGCGGCTGTCATCAGGGTGGATCGCTTCCATCTCGGTCAGGGCCGCCAGGGCAACCTCGGCCTCGGCCACGCCGAGGCGCAGACCGTTTTCGCGCAGGTGCGCGACAAACCCGGCAACCCGCGCGGCAGGACCGGGATCGCGTGCCGCGAATTTCGTCACGCGGCTCATGCGGCCTTGCCTGCGATGCGCGCCGCAACCTCGGAGGTGATCCGCGCCTGGTCGCTTTGCGTTTTGAGCAATGTCGTCAACGTCGAATGCAGGACGGCGGGCTCCTCCGTCAGATCAGCGATGCCCAGCCCCATCAGCGCCGCCGCGAAATCCAGCATTTCCGCAATACCTGGTGTCTTTTCCAGCTCTTCCTCGCGCAGCTTTTGCACGAAACCCACGATCTGATTGGCGAGGCGCGCTTCCACCTCGGGGCAGCGTGCCTTGAGTATGGCCAACTCCGTGCTCCGGTCAGGATACTCCACATAGGTGTAAAGGCATCTGCGGCGCAGTGCGTCGGACAGGTCTCTCGTACCGTTCGACGTCAGGATCACGATGGGCTGGGTGACGCAGGTGATCGTGCCCAGTTCGGGGATCGAAACCTGATAGTCGGACAGGATTTCCAGAAGATAGGCTTCGAACTCCTCATCTGCGCGGTCTATTTCATCGATCAGGAGCACCGGCGGCTTGGATTGCGTGATGGCCGCCAGCAACGGCCGCTCAAGCAGGAAATCGCGTGAGAAAATACGATCCTCCACCGCCTTGCCGGTCTCGCCGTCCTCGGCGGCGGCCCGGATCGTCAGCAATTGCCGCTGGTAGTTCCATTCATAGATGGCCTGGGCCGCGTCCAGCCCTTCGTAGCATTGCAGCCGCAGCAGCCGCGTGTTCCTGACGGCCGAAACCGTGCGCGCGATCTCGGTCTTGCCGACACCGGCGGCCCCTTCAAGCAACAGCGGGCGGCCCAGCGACAAAGCGAGGTGCAATGCCACAGCCAGATCGTCTGAAGCGACATAGCCTTCACCCGCAAGCGCGGTTTTCAAGTCAGTCCAGGTCATTCATGCCTCCGTAGAGCGAAGCGAACCCCGCCCTACCTTCGCTTTTAGCCGTGCAATCCGAGTTCATTGGCCGTCTTCCAGATCCGCCAGTGATCATGGGGCATGTTGGTATGCGTGTTGCCAAAGGGCCGGAAAGCATCCTGCACCGCGTTGGAGAAACAGGGCACACCCCCCACGTGCGGGCTTTCGCCGACACCCTTGGCACCGATCGGGTGGTGCGGAGAGGGGGTGACGGTGTAGTCGGTCTCGTAATTGGGGACTTCCCACGCCGTTGGCAGGAAGAAATCCATCAGCGTGCCCGTCTTCACGTTGCCCATATCGTCATAGGCAATCTCCTGCCCCAAGGCGACGGCAAGCGCTTCGGTCAGACCGCCGTGCACCTGCCCTTCGATGATCATCGGATTGATCCGTGTGCCGCAGTCATCCAGCGCATAGAAGCGCCGGATGTCCGGCACGCCGGTGTCCACGTCGATGTCCATCACGCAGACATAGGCGCCAAAGGGATAGGTCATATTGGGCGGGTCGTAGTAGCTCACCGCCTCAAGCCCCGGCTCGACGCCCGGAATGGCCTGATTGTAGGCGGCGAAGGCAATCTCCTTCATCGTCTTGAAACGCTCCGGCGCGCCTTTGACGACGAAACGGTCGACATCGAATTCGACATCGTTGTCATGCACCTCGAGCAGGTAGGCCGCGATCATCTGCGCCTTAGCGCGGATCTTGCGTCCCGCCATCGCCGTCGCCGCACCGGCCACTGGGGTCGAGCGGGATCCATAGGTCCCCAATCCATACGGCGCCGTATCCGTATCGCCTTCCTCGATGGTGATGCTGTCTGCCGGCAACCCGATCTCAGCTGCCAGGATCTGCGCAAACGTCGTTGCGTGCCCCTGCCCCTGACTGATCGTGCCAAGACGGGCAATCGCCGACCCGGTCGGGTGGATGCGGATTTCGCAGCTGTCGAACATGCCAAGGCCGAGGATGTCGCAGTTCTTGACCGGCCCTGCGCCGACGATCTCGGTGAAGAAGCTGAGACCGATCCCCATCAGCGAGCGGGTTTTGCCTGCCTTGAAGTCTTCGACTCGCTGGGCTTGCTCGGCGCGCAGGCCGTCATAATCCACGGCCTTGAGGGCCTTGTCCCACGCAGTGTGATAATCACCACTGTCGTATTCCCAGCCCAGCGCGGCGGTGTAGGGAAACTGTTCCTTCCTGATGAAGTTGATCCGGCGTAGCTCTGCAGCATCCATGTTCAACTTGATCGCCAGCACTTCAATCATCCGTTCGATGAAATAGACGGCTTCCGTCACCCGGAAGGAACAGCGGTAGCTGACCCCACCCGGGGCCTTGTTGGTGTAAACTCCGTCGACTTCCAGATAAGCGGTCGGAATGTCATAGGAGCCGGTGCAGATGTTCATGAACCCGGCCGGGAACTTGGTGGGATCGGCGCAGGCGTCAAAACCGCCGTGGTCCGCTGTCACATGACAGTGCAGCCCGGTGATCTTGCCTGCCTTCGTGGCGGAGACCTTGCCCGTCATATGATAATCGCGTGCAAAGGCCGTGGTCATCAAATTGTCCATCCGGTCTTCGATCCACTTCACCGGCTTGCCGGTGACAATGGAAGCCACCACCGAGCACACATAGCCGGGATAGGCCCCGACCTTGTTGCCGAAGCCGCCGCCGATGTCGGGGCTGATGACACGGATGTTGTGTTCCTCGATCCCCGAGATCAGGCTGACCACCGTCCGGATCGCATGCGGCGCCTGGAACGTCCCCCAAAGCGTCAGCTTTCCGTTCACCTTGTCCATCGAGGCGACACAGCCGCAGGTCTCCAGCGGACAGGGGTGCGTGCGGTGGTAATACATGCTCTCTTCGGCCACGACCTCTGCGTTGGCGATGACCTCCTCGGTCGGCTCCTTATCGCCCGCCTCCCAGGTGAAGATATGGTTGGCATGCTTGCGCGGGCCATGCGCGCCGTCTGGCAGGGTGCCATCCTCGCCGACCAAATCCTCGCGCAGGACCACATCGGAATTCAATGCCTCGAACGGGTCGACGATCACCGGCAGTTCTTCGTAATCCACTTCGACCAGCTCGATCCCGTCAGCCGCCGCATAGCGATCTTCGGCGACAACAAAGGCCACTTCCTGCCCTTGAAAAAGGACCTTGCCATCAGCCAGCACCATCTGCTTGTCGCCCGCCAGCGTCGGCATCCAGTGCAGACCCAGCGGTTCGAGGTCAGCCGCCGTGAGCACGGCCAGAACGCCCGGCACCTCGAGCGCGGCGGCAGTGTCGATACTCTTGATCCGAGCGTGCGCATAAGGCGAGCGCACGAAGTCGCCAAAGATCATTCCGTCAAGCTTGATGTCATCGACATAGTTGCCTTTTCCCTGGGTAAAGCGCGCATCTTCGACCCGCTTGCGCGAGCAGCCCATGCCCTTCAGGTTGGCAACGCGGTCCTCGCGGTTGTCCACTTCGTCTTTCATTCTGCGGCCTCCTTCGCGGCACTCATCTCAGCAGCAGCGGCCTGAATGGATTTCACGATGTTCTGATACCCGGTGCAGCGACAAATGTTGCCCGCCATGCCAAAGCGGATTTCTTCCTCGGTCGGGTTCGGGTTCTCTTCCAGAAGCTTGGTCGCCCGTGTGATCATGCCGGGCGTACAATACCCGCATTGCAGCCCATGATGCTCCTTGAAGGCCTCTTGCAGGGGATGCAGCGCATCCGGCCCTCCGATCCCTTCGATGGTGGTGATGTCGGCCCTGTCGGCCTGCGCCACAAACATCGTGCAGGATTTCACCGACTTGCCGTTGATCGTGACCGTGCAGGCGCCACAATGAGAGGTCTCGCAGCCGATATGCGGCCCGGTGATGTTGAGCCGCTCGCGCAGGGTGTAGATCAACAGCTCACGAGGCTCGGCGAGAAACTCTTCTTCCTTGCCATTCACGTTCAGCTTGATGTGCATTTTCTTCGACATTTGTGTCTCCCTCACGCCCGCGACCAGGCACGCTCGATGGCGCGGCGCAAGATGACGCCCGCCACGTGTTTCTTGAAGGCAATAGGGCCGCGGTTATCCTCTGTCGGGTCGATGTCAGCCAGCATTGCCGTCATCGCCGCGGCAACGGCGGCGGCATCCACCTGCGTGCCCACAAGCGCTGCGCCAGCGGCCTCGGAATAGACCGGCGTATCGCTCAGGTTGGTCATGGCAATCGCAGCGGACGAACAGGTGCCGCCGTCTTTTACGATCTGAACGGCAGCAGCCGCTGTGGCATAATCCCCGATCTTGCGCTTTTGCTTTTCATACGCATAGCCCCCCTTGGGCAAGGGGATCGTGACCGATGTCAGAACTTCATCATCTTCCCGCGCGGTCATATAGGCCGCCTCGTAAAAGTCTCGGGCAGCTATCTCGCGCTCGCCCTCGGGGCCAACAACCGTGAATGTGGCATCAACACATTGCATCAACCCGGGCATGTCATTGCCCGGATCCCCGTTCGCCACATTCCCGCCCACGGTCCCCATGTAGCGGACCTGCGGATCAGCAATCTGCAGTGCGGCCTCGCGCAGGATGGGTGCGGCCTTGGCCAACCCATGGTGATCGATGATGTCGGCCTGCGTCACCATCGCTCCAATGCAGATATTCTCAGCAGTCACCGCGATGTCGGACATGCCACCGACGTCTTGCAGGTCGATCAGATGCGGCACGTCGGCCAATCGTAACTTCATCATGGGGATCAGGCTGTGCCCGCCGGCCATGACTCGGGCATCGTCGCCATGTTCGTCGAGCAAGGACAGCACACCGGCCATGTCCTTGGGTCGATAATATTCAAATGCCGCTGGAATCATCGGCTCTCCTCCCTGAAAAAGCGATTGATCTGGCTGGGAAGAACTACTGCATGCGACAGCCTCCCGGGGCTTCAGGAAATCAATGAAAAACGGCCATTTTGCACGAAATGCGCGCTAGCTTGCACGAATTGCGCCGACCTGCGCCGCAAGAGCATCCTGGATCGACTTGAGCTTTGACCGGCTGACGGGCGCCGGTGGCAAATCGGTTCCGTCGAAAATGCAGCGCCCCTTATCCTTGGTACGCTCGAAACGCGCGACGTGGGCTGGATTGACCAAATAGCTGCGGTGCGTTTGCAGAAACCCGACGGTCAGCAGACGTTTCGTGGCCTCAGTGATGGGCCAAACGCAAAACAACCGCTCATCAGCCGTGTAGATTTGCGTGTAGTGGCCATCCGCCCGCACAAACAGAACGTCACTCGACCTGATGAAGACCTTGCCGCCATCGCGCTCACAGGCAATTTGCAATTCAGCCGCAGGCTCGGGTTTCGACGTTGGCGGGTCGGTCGTGTCGACCGATTGCGGGGTGACCAGATATGTGACGCTGACCCAAAGACACGCGCCGAAAATCACAAAACTGAAGAAGATCACCCCGAGTGCCAGTGTCTCGTTGCTCATCGAGGGACCAAACTCGGAGAGCTGCGGCGCAGAGACAAACCTGGTTCCTGCCATCGCAAGGAAGTGCACGGAGCAGACGGCAATGGCAAAACAGATTGTGCCCAATACGATGTTCCGGTTGGTCCTTTGCCCATAGGCGATCCAGAACGCCAGAATGCAAAGGCCAATCGCGGCAATGGAGGAGAAGACAACCCCCGAAGTGGTGTAGATCGCCCGGCATAATTCCAGGCCGGCCATGCCTATGTAGTGCATGACCAGGATACCGATGCCGACAATGCCCCCCGCAAGCGAAATGATGACAGGTGTTCGGTCCGCGAAATGCAAGAGGATCAGGGCCGCGCCGACGATCAGAATCGCTGACAAGGCGGAAACAAGCGTTATCGCTGCGTCATAGTAAAACTGGATCGGCAGTTGCAGCCCCAGCATGGCCACGAAATGCATCGCCCAGATGCCGCCCCCCAGGGCGACCGCCGCCAGTGCGATGGACGCCTTTTTCTGAAACATCGGCCGTTCCGCCAGATCCCGTGTCAATGACAGACCGGTGAACCCTGCCACAAGTGCGACGACGCAAGACATTGCGACCAAGAGGCTGCTGTGGCTGACGCTCAAAAACTCCATGCACCGAAGGATGGCCAAGACTGAGCCACATTGCAAATACTGTGCTTGGCCAGACTTCGTCACTTAAAGGTGAAGGCCCCCGGAGATGTGCACTTTGTTTTGACACTGCGCAGTGTTGGTTTGCGGTGCCAGATACCGCGTCGGGATACCGACACGGATCACATGACCTTATCTGAGGACCCTCACACCGCGCAGCCGGTCTCTTGCAAAGTCGATGAAGGTCCGGATTTTTGCCGGGGCGCGGCGGCCTCCAACATGCACAAGATGTGTGGGAAGGGGCTCGGGCTCAAAATCCTCCAGAACGCTGACCAACCGCCCCTCTTCGAGTTCCGGGCCAACCTGGTACGATAGAAGCCGTGTCAAACCCCATCCCTGACGGACAACCTCTCTTGCTGCGGCCACGCTGCTGAGGCGAAGACGGGGCTGAAGACGGACGGTCTCGGAGAGATCGACACCAAAGCGCCATTCCGTCGTCGGGCTCACGGCGGACACGGCGACGATCCGATGCGCCATCAGATCCGCAGGTGTGGCTGGCCTGCCGAACTGCTTGAGGTAATCGGGTGTGCCGCAAACGATGTGGCGGACGCTGCCGACGCGGACCGCGGTCAGACCTGACGGCGGCAGAGGACCGATGCGGACGGCGACGTCGAAGCCTTCCTCGACCATATTGACCACACGGTCGACCAGTACAACGTCGGCAGAGACATCCGGGTATGTATCAAGGAACTCGGTCAGGACCGGCGTGACGTAGATCCGCCCGAATTCGTTGGAACAGGTGATGCGCAATTCACCGACGGGGTTGGCCATGGCGCCCGCTGCCGCGTCATCAGCGGCCCGAAGCTGCGCCACGATGTGCCGCGCGTCATCGAGATAAGTCCGCCCAACGTCGGTCAGCCGCACACGCCGCGTCGTACGCGTGAATAACCGCGCGCCGAGACGTTCTTCCAGCGCGTTGACCCCGCGGGTGGCCGAGGGCGCGCTGAGACCCAGACGGCGCGCACCCTCGGCAAAGCCTTCCGCTTCGGCGACAGCGATAAAAACCTCAAGGCTTTGCAAACGATCCATATTCGGCATGATTATCATTACTTTGCAAAATAGTCACTTTCAAATTGAGCATATTAATTCATCTTTAGGCATTAATTAGATCCTGATCCAACGCGTCCAAACCAGTCGCTGACACGAGAAAAGGACAACTGACATGGCAAGCGAAGCTCCAAGACCTCCCCTGCAACCGTCTACCGAGGCGACCGCACGTTCCATTGGCCCCTCGGCCGACGCCCTGACGATCACTCGGGCCTCAGCGACCTCGGCCCCCGCCTCCATTCACCACAAGGATTGACCTGATGACCACCCCGATCAAACTCTATCGCAACCCGAAATCCGGCCATTGCCACCGGGTAGAGCTAATGCTCGCCTTCCTCGACCTGCCCTATGAGACCATCGATCTCGACATGGCAAACGGCGCGCACAAGCAGCCCGATTATCTCAAGATCAGCCCTTTCGGCCTCGTCCCGGCGATAGCCGACGGTGGTTTTACGCTTTCCGACAGCAATGCGATCCTGACCTATCTGGTGCAGACCTATGCCAAGGGGTCGCATTGGATGCCCGCCGCGCCCAAGGACGCTGCAGAGGTACAGCGCTGGCTGACAGTTGCGGCCCACGACATCTACGCTGGCCCCTGCGCCGCACGGCTGGTCAAACTCTTCAACGTGCCGCTCGACCACGGCGCGTCCGTCGCGAAGGCGCATGATCTCTTCAGGATCATGGATGCCCATCTGGAGGGTCGCGACTGGCTGGCGACCGATCAGATCACCATCGCCGACGTGGCGGGCTACAGCTATATCGCCCACGCGCCCGAGGGCGGCATAGACCTCGCGCCCTATGAAAACATTCGGACTTGGCTCACGCGTGTCGAGGCACAACCGAATTTCGTGCCCATGGCAAGATCACCCATTCCGGAACCGGCTTGAACGGAATGCTCCGCGACCCTTGAGCCCCAACATGTCCAAAGGTGATCCCGATGAAACACGAAGATCTAAACCCCTTCCACTCCGGAGAGCGTACCGCGCAAGAGCGTGCGGGCGTCGGAGACGTTTCGCAATGGGCCGGTGGGTTCGTGCGGGATTTCCTGCCCGGGCAACACCGTATCTTTCACACATCGCTTCCGTTCCTCGTGTTCGCGGGAGCTGACGATGACGGCCGGGTTTGGACCACGATCCTGGACGGCGACGAGGGCTTTATCCAATCGCCCGATCCACAGCGTCTGACGCTGCAGACGCAACCTGACGCGGCTGATCCGCTTGCCGGCCGCTTTGCCGATGGGGGCGAGATCGGCGGGCTTGGCATTGAGCTCGCCACGCGGAGGCGCAATCGTTTCAGCGGTCGCATCGCGCCAGACGCCGACGGCTTGTCCATTAAGATGCGTCAAACCTTTGGAAATTGCCCGCAGTACATTCACCCCCGCGGTGTGCGCCGCATTGCGCGCGCGCGCAATGCGGATGTTCTGCGCTCGACAGCCCTGTCCAAAGATCAGATCGCGCGCATCGGTCAGGCCGATACGCTTTTCATCGGTTCGGGCCATCAGGGTGACGCGGGCGCCGCATCGAACGGGTTTGATGCCTCGCACCGCGGCGGTGCGCCGGGTTTCGTTCATGTCGCGAGTTCGACGCGGCTCCTGATCCCCGACTACGCGGGCAACAATTTCTTCAACACCATCGGCAATCTTCTGTGCAATCCTAGGATCGGGCTGCTTTTCGTCGACTTCCAGACCGGTGGCCTGCTTCATTTGTCGGGGCGTGCAAAAATCGATTGGTCGCCGCGCGATGCGCATGACCCGGAGGCCTGGCGGATGATCGACGTGGAGATCGACGCTGTCATCGACCGACCCAAAGCCCTGTCGCTCCGCTGGGACAGACTGGATGGTCGGGCCAGAAAATTGCGACTTGCGCGGCGGGAACAGGAAGCCGAACACATCACCTCGTTCTACTTCGCACCCGTGGATGGACGCCCGCTCGATCCGTTTGAGCCCGGTCAGCATTTACCGATCGCTGTGCAGATTCCCGGGCAATCCGGGCTCACCGAGCGCAGTTACTCGCTGTCGGGCGCCGCCCCGGATCTGTCGCACTATCGGTTGAGTATCAAACGTGAAGAAAACGGGCTGATGTCGCGTTTCCTGCACGATGATCTGCGGGTCGGCGACATGATCGAAGCGCTGCCGCCTGCAGGCGACTTCGTCCTGCCGGAGGGGGAAGGTCCGGTGATCCTCATCAGCGCTGGCGTCGGCTTGACACCAATGATCTCGATGCTGCACGCGTTGGCTGAAACGGGGCGACCAACCTGGTACGTCCATGCCGCTCGAAACGGGCAGGAACACGCGATGGGTGCAGAAATTCAGGCGTTGACTGCGCAGCACAGCAACCTTCAAAGGCGCGTACTTTTCAGTCAGCCCAGCCACCAGGCTCGGGCTGGTATCGACTTCGACGCAGCGGGCCGCATGTCTGCGAGCGAGATCATCGAGCTGGAGACGGGAGGCGATCCACAATATTTGATATGCGGCCCGAAACGTTTTCTCGCCGACATCCGGTCTGGGTTGGAAGCACTCCGCGTCCCGGGAGACAGCATTCACGTCGAAACCTTCGGACCTGGCTGAGCGGCATCCTCCGTGAAGCACAAGACATTGTTAAAATTTGAAAAATCAGCGGAAGTCACTGACCACTGCACCCAGTCAAAAATGCGGAGGGGCGCGCCTTATGACCCCAAGAGATGTTTGAGCTTTGCCCGATCCACCTTGGAGCGATGCCGCTTGTCCATGGGCATCTTCTTTACCTGGATCACTTCCGAAACACCGAACTTCCGGGCGAGACTGCTCCAGTTTGGAAATTGATCCGCATCGCCCTGAATACACAGGACGGGGCGATCACTTACGTTCATCAATGCGCTGCATATCACACCCGGCCAGTGCCGCGCAGCGACTTCGACAGAGAAGGGGAAGGTGCGGCCGGACGGGGTCATCACGTCGCTTCCCACTCGGCCCCATAGCCACAAACGCCCCTCATCATCCAATTCGCCCGCGTCGCCCGTTCGATGCCAGATCGTGGCGCCCTCTTTGATTTTGTTCTCTTTTGCATGGGCCGGATCCAGATATCCGTCATTTACATGATCGCCCGCGACCTGCACCTCATTATCCCGAATTCTGAGTGCGACTTGGGGGACCGGGCGGCCGACAAGCAGCCCCCTGCCCTCTGCCATGTCGTGCAGGTCAGTTTCCGTGATGTCATGCGCATCGAGATGTGCAATCGGCTCGGCTTCGGTTGAGCCATAGACACAGACCACGTCCAGATCTTCATATTGGCGAAGCCTCGTGACAAGATCCGGGAACACCGGGCCACCGCCGGTGAAGACGGTATGCAAATGACCTTTGTCCTTGCACTGGGAAAGTGTTTCACACAGGGCTGGCGGGATCAAAAGACGTGTGACGTGGTGTTGCACTATCCAAGCCGACAAGCGGTCCGGTGACAGTCGATCCAACCTGCTCATTTTCCAGTTCGGCAGTACACTCGTACGCCCGGCTGCCAGGTTGATCAGAGTGAATACCGGGAATGCCACCAGATCCCTTTCGACGTCGTCGCTATCAAGAAGCGGCGCAATGGCATCATGCTGTGCCATCAGAAACGCGTGGCTGCGCGGAATGGCCTTGGGCTGGCCCGTCGTCCCCGACGTAAATGAAACAAGCGCGGTATCGCTGTCCTGAACAGGTGCAGGCGGCACGTCGCCCCGACCGTTACCCGGTACCAACAGACGGAGCCCCCACAGTTCGGGCACAATAAACCTGAGCAAGGCGAAGTAACCCGAGGCACAAAAGGCCTTGGGTTGGGTCGACTGCGCTGCATGACGCAACCCGGCGAGACCCATCGCCGGTTCGGGCAGGACCACCGTTGCGCCCAATGACCAGAGAGCGGCAAGGCTTGCGTAAAGATCGGCATTGACCGGCATCGCGAGCAGGACGCGATCACCATGCGCTATCCCCTTGCGATGCCAATTTCTGGTCAGGTCTTGGACGCGAGTCCGCAGTTCATGAAAGGTCACTTTGCGACCGGTGCCTTCGACAATGGCCACCCTATCGGGATGACGTTCGACGGCAGTTGCAAAATGATGGAGCAGATTAGCCATGCAGGCGCAGACCCAAAAGCTTGTACCGTCGGAAGACCGTGGCTCCTTCAGCAACGCTTCGGTCAGCGGATTGATTGTCATCGTGGATCAGCGCGTGGATCGCTGTCTCAAAGCCGAGTTTCAGGGCTGACTTGTGAAAGTGGTTGGCCAATTGGCGCCCCGCACCACGTTCCAGACTTGCGTAGGTCTTGAGGATGGCAGACTTTGGCTTTGGCCCCTCAGCATAGTTCGGAATACCAAACAGAAAGCCTGCCAAAGAACCATCTGGGCGGCGTGCAAAGAAGATCAGATCCCGGTTCAACAGCGGAACCACGGGCATGTACATCGCAAGAAAGTCGGATTGGGAAATGGGCGTGTAAAACGCGTTTTCGGAAAAGGCCTCAAGCGATAGTTCATACACCTGCCGAAACAAGTCTTCCGGTTTGGTGCCATCCCAGGTCTCGACCTCAAACGCGTCGGTTGCAGTTGCTGAGGAGGTCGCTGCATGCACCAACGGCACGCGTGCCGAGAAATACCTGCTGATAGTGGTAAAACCCACCGACTTGAACACGTCGGGTTCATGCGGCTTGTTCGTCGGCTCCATCAAAAACGGCGCCGAGCCATCGCTTTCGCAGACAAATCGGTAGCTGTGCCATGTGTCACCAGACATCGGCCCGATGATCCGACTTATCCCGGCCTGCCGGATGCGTTCAATTGCAGCCTGCAAGACGCCTAAGCCGGCCTCGGGTGTCTTGCAGGAGAAATCTCCGATGGTCGCTGTCGCGACACCCTCCCAATCAGGGCCCTGCAGATAAACAGACACCTTTGCATCATCTGTTTGAATGGTTTCTTTCGTCATGAGACAACCCTTGTTGCAATTCCTTCGCCGACGGGCACAACGGTCGACCAAATGTAATAGAAGAGCGGCGGCAACAGCGCCAAAACGGTTATTCTGAAAACACGGTTCCTTTGGAAAAAATCCGCCTGCACAAATGGTACAATCGCCATGATCGTTAGCGAAACGAGAGAGAGCAAAATTAACGGTTCGGCCCAGTTCGACTGTTCCGAATTCTGTGAAACAGCCCAGGTTCGCGTCAGGAACAGAACTGCGGCCACAACAGGTATCGCAATGGCAAAGCGACGCAGCGCGACCGTGCTGAACCCCATCGCCAACCCCATCGCACTGAGCCCAAAAAAGGATATCGCGTCCTTTCCCAGCGCGGTTCCCATCGCAAGCCAGCCAAAGCCCAAAAGCCCTACTGCGGCAACGACGTCCAAATCTGGATATTTACTGTCGCAAGGGTTTGCTGCACGCGCCCAGCCATGTGCAGCCAAAGCCAGGATCGGCAACACCGTGTTCTGCAATTCCGCAGCCGCCAACAGCAGAAAAACCGCAACGACGTAGACACGGGCCGCATGTTTGGTCAAGCCAAGCTTGGAGCCAACGAGGCCGAAACTGGCAAGGGCGGCGAAGAATACCGCTGCCAACACCGCAAGCTCTGACAAGGGGCTGTCATAGTGGGTTCTTAGAAAGATCAACAGGCCAAGCGGGAGAAATAGATTGTCAAATCCTCTCCAGCTCTGCGCCTCGACCAATGTGCCAAAGGCCGCGACCATGACGCATAGCATCATGATTTTCGTCGGAGGAAGTTCTGACAAGAACAAAAAGCAGACAACTGCGACCAGCAGCGTAACAAAAAAGAAGACGACTGATCCTTCCAGGCTCTTTTCGCCATCTTCGACCATGTAGCGCTTGGTCCCATAGGTTGTCCCGGCAAGCGCGGCCGCGGCATCAGCCAATGTCAAAACGGCAATCGGAAGCACGTAGTACAAGATGTTTTCAGTCGCCAGCAGAAAGCAGAGCCCGACGGACAGCGCCAACAGGAAGTCCCCGTATGAGGTGCGTTCGACACTGTGCAGGGCTGCGCCAAGACCCCTTGAGAACCGAGGCAGGCGCAGGACCAACATGACGATCATCGTAGCCCCAATCAGCATGTAGACAGGCCAGCGATCAGGGAAAATCCATGGCAGAACCAGAGCGAAAAGCCCGGTCCCGACATGCATCAGCTTGCGTTGAACTTCTGCGTTCAAGCCGATTTCCTTAGCTAATCGCCGGACGACCGCCATCAGCCCCAACAGCGTCAGAACCGACCCCAAAGCCAGCAGGATCTGAAGTGGCACGCTCACGCCAGGACTTCCTCCACGACAAAGTCCGAGTAGAAAAAGGCCATGTCGCGCGCCTTCAGTTGGTCCTCTATCGAGCGTTGTGTTTCGACTTTGGCCTTGTAAGCAGCGGGCACGCGGCGCGGCGCCATCATGTTCCAATACACAAGGCGGGCCTTGGGCGCGGCAGCACTCAGGATCGATCCGTAGACCTGAGCAAACACGGTTGGTGACATGTATTCGAAGATGTCAGACAGGTTGAACCCGTTGGCTTTTTCGCCGGTCGAAACAAAGGCCTCCAACGACCCGGGCCGGATGTCCAGACGATCAAGACGCGCGCGGATTGTATCATAGTGCTCGGCCCGCCAGGCCATCGGCAGCGCGTCACCATGCGTGCCCGTCAGGATCCAGCGCAAATAAGGATTTAGTGAAGGATCGGTATCCACCCCCGCATGGCGGATACGGCGGCCCACGTGCTGGGCCGGGCTGCCTTCGACATGATCGAAAAAGGCTTTGTCGCGACCCATGCGCCCCATGACAAAACGGGAAAAGAAAACATTCAGCAACAGCCGCCACCTGAAGGTGTCAAAACGCGTATCGAAGAAAGCCCTGCGCGCGTCGGGAGCACGCGGGGTAAAGACGTCATCAATCGTGCGGCGGGAATGCACAAGCGGCAACAATCTGGTACGGAAAATGCGAAAGTACCGTTCAAATTTTCCAACCCCGCCAATCCCGTACCGATCCACATCAAGGGCGAGACCGGCCCAAAAGGCGCGTGTTTCAGGATCGGTTTCCTGCAAAGCCTTCGTCAGCAACGCGGCCCGCCTGTCGCTGGGCCGTGATCCGGTCAGTTCAATGAACTCCTCATGTGTCAGCGCCTTATAAGCGCCGATCCTCAGCTTCAGGCAGGCAATCTGCGCTGGCGACAAATCGACAACGACGACTTTTGCAGGATCAAGCGTCAGCATGGCCAGGGCGTTGTCTCCGGCCGAGCAGATGGACACCAAAGTGCCCCCCGCGCAGTCGCCCAGCGCGTCGGTCAGAACGTCCGCGTCCTCCCACAATTGAGCATAGCGGATGTGGTCGAAAACGGCCTTGTCTTCGATTTCACTGCGGCTCATTGCACCGCTCCACTTTGCCGCTTGCCCCGTCGATCGACAGCGTTTCACCATCCTTGATCCATTGCGTGGCCCCTTTCAGGCCCACGACACAAGGAATGCCCAATTCACGCGCCACGATTGCGGAATGTGATAACAGAGATCCTCGCTCTACAACGATGGCCGCGGCATTCGAAAACACTGCGATCCAGCCCGGATCGGTATGACGCGCCACAAGAATGTCGCCGGGCTGCAGCACCTCGGTTCGCGGGTCGCGGATCACGCGGGCCTGTGCGGTGACCTGTCCCGCGGAACAGCCGGTTCCGGTTTTTACGCGCTCGGGATCGACTTCGACCTCGGCACCCTCTATCCAGATCGGGGCAATTGCCGGCCCCCGAACTTCGATACGTTCCGGCGGGTCCGGGCGCTGCGATGCGGCCAGGTTCTCGCTTTTGCGCTGCGCAACAATGGCTTTCAGATCTGGCGACAGGCTGAACCCTTCGACTGCTCCCAGCACCTCATGGGTGGTCAGGTGAAACACGTCACGAGGTTCACCGAGCAGCCCCCTTGCTGCGAATTCCCGATCTATCCCCAGAAAGACACGCCTAGCATGACCGAAAATCCGGGTCCGTTCAAAGCGCAGGTTCTCCCGGTCACGCACACGAGCCTTGGCCCAGCCAACGATCCAGATTGACACATACCGCCTGAATGGATTGGTGGCGAACAGGGCTTTCCAGTTCGGTTCGCCTCTCTCGTGTTGTGCGCCCGATGGGCGTGCGGCAGAGGCTGCAATCGCCATCAGCAGGCTGGTGGGATCGTCACGCAGCGGAATGCTTTCAAGCTTCAACTCCTCGGTACACCGATCCCCGAACTTGTCGAGGTAGGAGTGAACTTCATCCTTGATCTGCGGATGCGGGTCGAGGGTCTCCATCCGGCACTCGGCGCTGAGCTGATCAGTGATCCCGGCCTCACGAACCATCTGAGCAATGCGGGAAATGCGCTGCGCCGGTTCGGCCGAAACGATGTCGCCCTGACCAATCATGACGGCGTTATGCAGCAACAACCCTTCTTCCCCCAACCACCTGTGGAGCAGATTTCGCGAAGCCCCAAAGGCGAACCTGCACAGGAAGTCGATGATCAGCGGGGCGTCCCAGCGGTCCAGCAGGGTGATTACGAAGAGCCGATACACGGCGGCCAGCTCAGTCGCATTCGCCTCTTCGATGACCAGCTTGCGGCCCAGTACATCGTTTAATCTTGCGTAGAAATTGCGCCTGGTGCGTGGCAAACGCACAGTTTTCCAGATTAGATTAGCGGCCACCGAGACCAGTTTGGCGTATTCCAAGATCCTGCGCGCTCCCTTGGCCGGCTGAGGACCAATCC
>ERZ1740065.427-NODE-427-length-22361-cov-5.188604_pt1 | contig 22361 bp, 22 predicted proteins | sample MGYA00581738_ERZ1740065 | MGnify/ENA primary metagenome ERZ1740065 (study PRJEB43018, sample SAMN04849749) | marine metagenome | isolation source: floating plastic debris | place: Pacific Ocean | collected 2008-09-01 | study: EMG produced TPA metagenomics assembly...
CGCCGTAATCGACAATCACCCGCTCGCTGAGGACGTCAAAGGGCCAGCCATAGGGCGCATCGGGCGCCTGCAACGTAGAGGCCTCGCGGATCGCCCGCGGCCCCAGACGGGTGCCTGGCCGATTGGTGACCGCCTGATCAAAAGGCACGCCGGTCACGGCGATATCGACGCCCGTCAGATCCTTGGTGTAGCGACGGCGCAGAAACGACACCGCGCCGCCAAAGGTCAACTCAAAGCTCGGTCCTTTCGGATCGTCGCGGGTAAACGCGTGATCCATCTGGGTTTTCGCATCTTCCAGTGCCACGGCTCAGGCTCCGGCAACAGGCTGCGCCCGCTCCACCAATCGTGCGAGAAAAGACGCGCCGATGGGGGCAATCTCATCGTTGAAATTGTACTTGGGGTGATGCACGCCCGCCCCCTCACCCTGGCCCAGCATGAGGTATGCGCCGGGCCGCGCCTCCAGCATGTATGAAAAGTCTTCTGCCCCCATCTCGGGCGTAATGCCATCGTTCACAGCGGCCTCACCTGCAATTTCTTCGGCGACCTGAACGGCAAAACCTGCCTTGGTGGCATCATTGACCGTGGGGGGATACCCGAATTCGAAATCCAATGTTGCTTCAAGCCCAAAAGAGGCCGCCTGCCCGGCCACGATCTCTTCCATGCGCCGCACCACCATGGCCTGCACCTCCTTGTCGAAGGTGCGCACCGTGCCGTTGATATAGGCCTTCTCGGGGATCACGTTATCGGTCGTGCCGGTGTGGATCTGGGTTGTCGAAATCACCAGCGCATCCTTGGGATCGCGGTTTCGGCTCACGATGCTTTGCAACGCCTGCACGATGGAACACGCAGCAACGACCGGATCAACACAGGTGTGTGGACGCGCCGCATGACCGCCCAGGCCGGTGACATGGATGTGAAAGGTATCCGCCGCCGCCATGATCGGCCCCGGCGTCGTGTTGAAGCTGCCAAAATCGCGGTTTGGAGCATTGTGGATCGCGTAGACCTGACTGATGTTGAAGTCCTCCATGATGCCTTCCAGCACCATGACCTCGCCCCCGCCGCCGAACTCTTCCGCAGGCTGGAAAATCAACGCAACCCGACCGGCAAAGTTGCGGGTTTCGGCAAGATACTTCGCCGCCCCGAGCAACATCGCAGTGTGCCCGTCATGGCCGCAGGCGGGCATTTTGCCCGGATGGGTGGAGGCATAGTCGACACCGGTCTCCTCGGTGATTGGCCGCGCGTCCAAGTCGGCGCGCCGCCCGATGGAGGGCCCCACCCCCCGCCCAGCGAAGAAGGCGACAATACCGGTCTGCGCGATACCCTCGTGGATCGCGTCGACATCGAATTCACGCAGCCGTTCGGCCACGAATGCCGCAGTTTGATGGCATTCCAGTCCCAATTCCGGAATGCTGTGCAGATGCCGCCGCCACGCGGTCATCTCATCGCTCATATCGGCAATTCGGTTTACCACGGGCATGGGGTGGACTCCTTGGTCGATTGTTTGTCAGGTGCATCTGACACGACAGACGGACGACCTGCAATGGCTGAAGACCTGATCCACAATCCTGACGCTGGAATTGAGCGTTTGCTGGAGATCATGCGGCGTTTGCGTGATCCCGAGACCGGCTGCCCCTGGGATATCGAGCAGGATTTCGACAGTATCGCACCCTATACCATCGAGGAGGCCTACGAGGTGGCCGACGCCATCCAGCGCGGCGACTGGGCCGAGCTCGAAGGAGAGTTGGGGGAGCTGCTTTTGCAGACGGTCTATCACACTGCAATGGGTGAAGAGGCCGGCCATTTTACGTATCAGTCCGTGGTGCGGGCGATTTCGGACAAGATGGTGGCGCGCCATCCGCATGTATTTGGCGATGAGAACCGTGACAAATCCGCTGACCAGCAATCTGACGACTGGGAAGCGATCAAAGCCAGCGAACGCGCAGGCAAGGCGCAGGCAGGAACGCTGGACGGGGTTGCGATCGGGCTGCCCGCCCTGTTGCGGGCGCTGAAGCTGCAAAAGCGCGCGGCCCGGGTCGGGTTTGACTGGCCCTCCACCACGCAGGTCCTTGACAAGATCCGCGAGGAATCTGCCGAACTGGTAGAGGCAAGCGACCGGCTGACGCACCGCGAGGTCGAGGAGGAGTTCGGCGACCTGCTTTTTGTCATGGCCAATCTGGGGCGACATCTCGGTCTCGACCCCGAGGCCGCGTTGCGGGCCGCCAACGCAAATTTCACCCGCCGTTTCGATGCGGTGGAGGCGCGGCTGGCCCAATCCGGTAAGTCTCCCTCCGACAGCACTCTCGCCGAGATGGATGCCCTCTGGGATGCTGTGAAAGCCGAGGAGAAGCGTTAAACCGGATCGCGACGGGCTGGCTCACGGAACTGTGCGCGCTGTGCTGCTCAGATAAAACTGATCATCTGGACAAATTCGGCATGACTTGCGAGTGTCGCGCGAAATTCGATCAGGAGCATGAATGTCCCCCCGCAAAATCATCATCGATACCGATCCAGGGCAGGATGATGCCGTCGCCATCTTGCTGGCACTGGCCAGCCCCGAAGACATCGAGGTCCTGGGCATCACCTGCGTTGCGGGAAATGTGCCGCTGCACCTGACTTCCAAAAATGCCCGCATCGTCTGCGAGTTGGCGGGGCGAAGCGACATAGCTGTCTTTGCAGGGTGTGATCGCCCGCTCGGACGGGACCTGGTCACTGCCGAACATGTGCATGGCGAAACCGGCCTGAACGGACCCGTATTGCCGGATCCAAGTATGCCGCTCCAAGACGCTCACGCAGTCGATTTCATCATTGAAACGCTGCAGAAGGCGGACCCGGGCTCGATCACGCTGTGCCCACTGGGGCCTTTGACGAACATCGCAACCGCGCTTAAGAAAGCCCCCGATATCGCAGACGCCGTACAGGAAATCGTCCTGATGGGCGGGGCGTATTTCGAAGTGGGCAACATCACCCCCACGGCGGAATTCAACATTTATGTCGACCCGGAAGCGGCTGATATCGTTTTCAAATCCGGCATCCCCCTTGTCGTGATGTCTTTGGATGTCACCCATAAGGCGCTTGTGACGTCGCCGCGCAACGACGCGTTTCGCGCCCTGGGCACGCCTGTCGGCACTGCGGTGGCGGAAATGACCGATTTCTTCGAACGCTTTGACAAGGAAAAATACGGATCCGAAGGCGCACCGCTGCATGATCCCTGTGTCACTGCCTACCTGATTGATCCGGACCTCTTTGCCGGGCGCCACATCAACGTCGAAATCGAAACGCAGTCGGAGCTGACCATGGGGATGACCGTGGCAGATTGGTGGCGTGTCACGGACCGGCCTGCAAATGCTCTCTTTATCAAAGACATAGATGCGGACGGGTTTTTCGATTTGCTGACCAGCCGACTGTCGCGGCTATGAGCGCGGCACTGACCCTGGCGACGCCGGACCATGTGGACCGGCTCGACGCACTGGTTGCTGCATTTCACGACGAGCATGGCATTACCCTGGGCGAAGACGCACGCCGCGCCGGGATACTGCCGCTGCTCGAAGGCTCTCCGCATGGTGCCGCTTATCTGATCGGGCCGCCCCGGGCGCCCATCGGCTATGTCGTAATCACCTTTGGCTGGTCTTTGGAATTCGGCGGCCTGGACGGGTTCATCGATGAAATCTACATCCGGCCGGGTGTTCGCGGGCGCGGCATTGCATCTGAAACCCTGCAGAGCCTGCCCCGTGCCCTTGCCGGTGCCGGGCTGAAAGCACTGCATCTCGAAGTGGACCGCGGATCGGAAGAGGTGCAACGGCTTTATGCCCGCGCCGGGTTTGCCGCCCGGCCCGACTATATGCTGATGACGCGCAGGTTCTGACACCTTTGCGAACGCGCAGCCCGATACTATGTTAAGACCATGAGCTTTTCCGCCCCGTTCGACAACACCTATGCCGCGCTGCCACCGGCGTTTTACAGCCGTCTCGACCCGACCCCGGTGAAAGCACCGAAACTCGTGGCATATAACGAGGAACTAGCGAAAATTCTGCGTCTGCCCGACGCACCGAAGGGCGATCTTGCCCAGATATTCTCGGGCCAGAAAGTGCCCGCCGGAGCGACCCCGATTGCGCAGCTCTATGCAGGGCACCAGTTCGGCACGTTCAACCCGCAGCTGGGCGACGGACGCGCGCTGCTTCTGGGCGAAGTCGTCGGGACGGACGGTGTGCGCCGCGACATTCAACTCAAGGGATCGGGTCCAACGCCCTATTCCCGCATGGGCGATGGGCGCGCCTGGTTGGGCCCGGTGCTGCGCGAATATGTCATCTCGGAGGCCATGCACGCGCTTGGGATCCCCACCACGCGGGCGCTTGCCGCGACACTGACCGGCGAAGACGTGGTGCGCGAAGCCGTTCTGCCCGGGGCGGTTCTGACACGGGTGGCGCAAAGTCATCTGCGCGTCGGCACCTTTCAGGTTTTCGCCTACCGCGGTCAAAAAGCGGAGCTCGCCCGCCTTACCGACTATGCAATTGCCCGTCATTACCCCGAAGCAGACGGCCCGTTGGGCCTTTTGCGCGCGGTGTGCAAGGCACAGGCAGAGCTTGTTGCCGCATGGATGTCGGTGGGCTTCATCCACGGGGTGATGAACACCGACAATTGCAGCATTTCCGGTGAAACCATCGATTATGGCCCTTGCGCCTTTCTGGATGAATACGACGCCGATACCGTCTTCAGTTCCATCGACCAGATGGGCCGGTATGCCTATTCCAATCAGCCCCGGATCATCGTCTGGAACATGGCGCAATTTGCCACGGCCCTGCTGCAACAGCTGGAAGATCCCGCCGCGGTGCTGGAGGAGGCAACGGAAATCGTACACGCCATGCCGGGCCAGATCGAAGCGGCATGGCGTGACCGGTTCGGCGCCATGACCGGCCTGTCAGATCCTGGGAAAGAAGACGCGTCCCTGATCGAGGATCTGCTGACACTGATGCAGGCGCAGGGCGCGGATTTCACCAATACCTTCGATGCGCTGGCACGCGGTGACGCGCGTGATCAGTTTCTGGATCGGGACGCGTTTGACACCTGGTGCGACAGATGGCGCAAGCGGATTGACGGTGAAGACGCACCGGAGGCGATCATGCAGGCCGCATCTCCTCGGATCATCCCGCGCAATCATCGGATGGAGGAGATGATCAGCGCCGCGGTTGCCGGAGATTTCGCGCCCTTCGAGCGATTGATGCGGGCCTTATCCGCCCCGTTTGACACCGGGGACAGCGCGTTAATGCATCCCCCCACCAAGGCGCAGCGGGTGCCCGCGACTTTTTGCGGCACGTGATCACGCGGCCCGTTTCGGTCGCAGGTTGATCAGGTAAATCCCAAGCGCCACCAGCGCCAGCGCGGCCCAGACCTGCGGCCCCACGTCTTCGTTCAGCAACAGCCAACCGAGGATCACCGCAAAGACGGGAGACAGAAAGCTGAAGGAGGCGACCGACGACGCGGGATAGATCGACAAGAGCCAGAACCAGACCAGAAACCCGAGGCTTGCAACCGCGATGATCTGGAACAGCAGCCCCGCCACGTGGATGGGCTGCAGGTCACGAATGAAGTCGCCGAACCCCAGGGAGGCCAGCAGCAGAAGCGGTGCGGACACCAGCACCTGGAACATCAGCTGTTGGGCGGGTGGCACGGTGCTGAGTGGTGTGATCTTGACGCAAAGCGCGATCCCCGCCCAGCAAAGGGCCGAGGTCAGCGCAAGCAGGTCTCCCACAAGGCTCGCCGACGCATCGCTGCGGTCCAGCAAGGCCTGAGCCACGCCTCCCATCGCAAGGTCAAGACCGACCCCCCGCACCCCGGGCAGACGATCCGATGGGATCAGGAAGTGACTGGCAATCGCAAGCCAGACCGGCATCGAATAGAAGATTACCGATGCGCGGCTGACGGTGGTAAAGTCGAGAGCGGTGAAAAGACAGGTGAATTCAAGGGCAAAGAGACAGCCGGAGAGAATGCCCGCAGGCATCGCATTGCGCGGTACTGTCAGGCTGATGCCCCGCAGGCGCATCCAGAGAAAGAGCACGAGAACCGCGCCTGCAGACCTGAGCCCGGCGGCGAAAACGGGGCCGAACCCGCCATTGGTCAGTTTGATGACCACCTGGTTGAACGCCAGATGCAGCGCAAAGGTGATCAGCGCTGCGGCCCCGAAAGCGTCCATGTGAGATTTGCGTTCCATCAGGCCAGATGGGGCGCTCTACCCGGCAATGTCAATCACCGGGCAGCAGCAACCATTCGCGTGCGAGGGTCAGCCCCGGTGGGGACTTCCGCGATCTATCATCTCGCGGCCCTCTGCCCGTCACCTCCCGTAGCAGGACGCCCGCCTGGTTTGCCACCGCGCCGCCGTCTGCGACGTCCGGCACCAGATTTGGCACCCTGCGGTTGTGCTGGCGATTGACCATCCTTGCCCTGCGCTCTGCCACCGCGACCCCGGCCTCTACCACGGCCCCTGCCCCTGGGTTTGTCACTCTCCGGAATATCCATGGCTTCCCACGGGCGGCCGGACCCCACGGGAATGGAAATGCCCATGGTTTTCTGGATTGCTTTCAGCTCGCCCATCTCGTCCGGCGCGCAAAACGCAATGGCGGCGCCGTCCTTGCCCGCCCGCGCCGTGCGCCCGATGCGGTGCACGTAATTGTCCGGCACATTGGGCAGGTCATAGTTGTAGACATGTTTGACGTCCGGGATGTCCAGCCCCCGCGCAGCGACATCCGTCGCCACCAGCACCTTGATCTCGCCGGACTTGAAAGCCGCAATGGCGCGGTCGCGCTGACCCTGCGACTTATTGCCGTGAATGGAGCCTGCCGCGTAGCCGGCCTTCACCAGGTTCTTCATCAGCTTTTCAGAGCCATGCTTGGTGCGCCCAAAGACCAGCGCGCGCTCCTCTCGGTGCTTGTCGAGCATTTCGATCAGCAGGCCCGCCTTTTCGGATTTGGCAATGAAATGCACCTCTTGCGTGACCTTGTCCGCCGCCTTGCCCGGCGGCGAGACCTCGACGCGAATTGGGCTGCGCAGGTAGCTTTGCGCCAGCTCATTCATCTGCTTCGGCATGGTGGCGGAAAACAGCATGGTCTGGCGGTCTTTCGGGATCACATTCGCAATCTTGCGCAGATCATGGATGAACCCCATGTCCAGCATCTGATCCGCCTCATCCAGTACCAGGAAGACCGCTTCTTCAAGACGCACCGCGCGGCGGTCCATCAGATCCAGCAGACGCCCGGGCGTCGCAACGAGGAGATCGACCCCCCGCTCCAGCCGCTTGATCTGGTTGTTGATGGACTGACCGCCTACAACCATGGCTACCTTGACCGGTGTGTTCTCGGCGAAGGCGCGCAGGTTCACGCTGATCTGGGTCGCCAGCTCCCGCGTCGGCGCCAGCACCAGCCCGCGCACCGATTTCGGCGCCGGGCGGCCATCGAGTTCCAGCATTTGTGCCACAAGCGGCACACCGAACGCGGCCGTCTTGCCGGTACCGGTTTGCGCCAGCCCCATCACGTCGCGCCCGTTCAGCGCGTGGGGAATAGCCTGTTTCTGAATCGGGGTCGGATCTTTCAGACCCATCTTGTCAAGACGCGCCACCAGCTGAGCCGGCAGCTCCATCATGTTAAAATCGCTCATTCACTTCTTTCCGGCGCGCCTGTCCGGCACGCAAACATTCTTTGCCATGCCGCACTGGGCACCGCTTGGGACATGCAAACGGATCGCAAATGCCCGGCCCATTGCCGGCACCTGTCCGCAGCATCTGGACCCACGCGTGATTTTGGGAACATCAGCGGGCCTTTCGGGATGAACGCGTCTCGTCGGGATTGATCCCGGTGCGCTCATGACTGCTCACGCGGCAGAAGGCTTCGCTGGGACAGGACATGGGCATTTGCGGCGCGGAAGTCAACACATCCGGCAAAACGCGTCTGGAAGCAGGGTGGAAATGCCGCTAAATGTGGCGCTCAGGGATCAAGGGCGAGAACATGGGCAAAACCATCATTCACCGCTGCGAGGCGAAGGGCCTCCGGATGACGGGTCAGCGACGTGTGATCGCAAAGGTGCTGGAAGAGAGCGACGACCATCCGGACGTCGAAGAGCTTTACGCCCGCGCCTCGGCCATTGATGCGGGCATTTCGATTGCGACGGTCTACCGCACGGTCAAGCTTTTTGAAGAGGCTGGCATTCTCGACAAGCTGGAATTCGGCGACGGTCGCGCGCGGTACGAAGATGCGGAACGGGATCACCATGATCATCTGATCGACTTGAACTCCGGTGAGGTCATCGAATTCGTCGACGAGGAAATCGAGGCGCTGCAGGACCGGATTGCGCGGAAGCTGGGCTACGAGCTGCGCGGCCACCGGCTGGAGCTCTACGGCGTTCCACTGAAAAAGGACTGACGTTGACTGATACTGCGCGTCCCCTGATGGCCCTGCTGATTGACGCAGACAACGTGCCCGCCCGACACGCAGAAGCGATCCTGCGTGAAGTGAAAACAATCGGAGAGCCCGCCCTAAGGCGGGTCTACGGTGACTGGACCAGCGACAATCTGACGGGCTGGTCCGAAAAGATACTCTCCCTGGGACTTGCCGCCCAGCAGGCCACCGCTAATACGACTGGAAAAAATGCAAGCGACATCCAGCTGGTCATCGACGCCATGGATATATTGCACACAGGGCACTTCGATGGATTTGTTCTGGTTTCATCCGACAGCGACTTTACCGCGCTCGCAAGCAGATTGAGGGAGAACGGGCTGACAGTCATTGGCATCGGGGAGAAAAAGACCCCGGAAGCGCTGACAAACGTCTGCAATCGTTTCATATTCATTGAAAACCTGATCAGTGATGCTGACAAGCAGACAGATCAGGGCGAGACGCAGAGTCTGGTCGACCTCAACCATGCCTATCAACGGATTTCCAATGCTATGGGCAAGATCGATCAGGAAGACGATTGGTTCAATCTGAGCCAGGTCAAGAATGCCATCGTCGCAGCCCATCCCGACTTCGACCAACGCAGCTATGGACACGCCAAGTTCAGCAGTCTGGTTTATGCACTCCCGGACAAGCTTGAAACAAAGACACAGAACAATCGGATACTTGTGCGCCTGAAGCCCTAAGGGTTCCATGGACAAGCTCATCGCGCCGCATTAGACCGTGGCGGCGGAGGCAGGCAGGACACCCATGGAAAATTTTCGCGGCGCGGCCTTCATGGTGCTGGCCATGCTCTGTTTCGCAATCGAGGACATGCTGATCAAGCTGATGGCCGGAGCACTGCCCGTTGGTCAGATCATCGGCATGCTTGGATTGGGCAGCGCACTTCTCGTCGCGGCGGTTCTGATCGTACAGGGACAACCGCTTTTGACGCGCGCGATGCTGACACCGGCCATTGCGGTTCGGGCGCTTGGCGAAATGGTCGGGACAATGGGGTTTGTCACCGCCCTTGCGCTGACGCCACTCTCGTCGGCCTCGGCCATCCTGCAGGCCACCCCCCTTTTCGTGACGCTGGGGGCCGCGCTTTTCCTGCAAGAGGCGGTGGGCTGGCGCCGTTGGTCCGCCATATTGGTTGGGTTCCTCGGTGTTCTGCTGATCATCCGGCCCGGCATGGAAGGCTTCACCTGGCTGTCGCTTTTCGCCGTGCAGGGCGTCATCGGGCTCGGTATCCGCGATCTTGCCACCCGGCGTGTACCCAAGGACACCTCCACCCTGCAGCTGAGCTTTCTGGCGTTTCTGGTGCTGATCCCGGCGGCAGCACTGCTCATGTGGATCAATGGCACGACGCTTCAGCCGCTGACGGCTAGAAACGGTGTGTATTTCACCGGCGCCATGCTCATCGGCATCGTGGCCTACTACGGCATCGTGGCCGCCATGCGCATCGGCGAGGTCAGTTTCGTCACGCCCTTCCGGTACTCCCGCATCCTCTTTGCACTGGTGATCGGGGTGTGGGTTTTCGATGAAAACCCTGATGTTCTGACATTGCTGGGCGCTGCAATCGTCGTCGGATCAGGCCTTTACACGCTCTGGCGCGAACGACATGTTCGCGCTAACACAGCCTGAGGGTTTCAAACCGGCGCCCGGCCCGGTATGACGCGCACAACCTTTGATCACAGGAGCCAGACATGAGCACCATCATCGACATCCACGCCCGCGAAATCCTTGACAGCCGGGGCAACCCGACGGTGGAGGTGGACGTGATCCTCGAAGACGGCACGATGGGCCGCGCGGCGGTTCCGTCGGGCGCCTCGACCGGCGCTTACGAGGCGGTGGAGCGGCGCGATGGAGACAAGGCGCGCTATATGGGCAAAGGGGTGCTGGAAGCCTGTGCCGCGGTGAACGGCGAAATCGCCGAGGCGCTGGTCGGGATCGATGCCACCGAGCAGGTCGAGATCGACAGCGTGATGATCGAACTGGACGGCACGGAGAACAAATCCCGGCTGGGAGCCAATGCGATCCTGGGCGTGTCCCTGGCCAGTGCAAAAGCTGCTGCCGATTTCTGCACGCAACCGCTCTATCGCTATGTGGGCGGCACCTCGGCGCGTGTCCTGCCGGTACCGATGATGAACATCATAAACGGCGGCGAGCACGCGGATAATCCAATCGACATTCAGGAATTCATGATCATGCCGGTGGCGGCGGGCAACATCCGCGATGCCGTACGCATGGGCGCCGAGGTCTTCCACACGTTGAAGAAAGAGCTTTCCGCCGCGGGGCTCTCGACTGGGATCGGGGATGAGGGCGGCTTTGCACCCAACATCAACTCCACACGGGATGCGCTTGATTTCATTTTGAAATCCATCGAGAAGGCCGGATACAAGCCTGGCGACGATATCCACCTTGCCATGGATTGCGCCGCGACGGAGTATTACAAGGACGGCAAATACGTGCTGGCGGGTGAAGGCAAGACGCTGAGTTCGCAAGAGAACGTCGACTATCTCGCGGCGCTGGTGAACGACTACCCGATCATCTCCATCGAAGATGGCATGTCGGAGGACGACTGGGATGGCTGGAAGGCGCTCACCGACGCGCTCGGCGACAAGGTCCAACTGGTGGGCGACGATCTCTTCGTGACGAACCCATCCCGCCTCTCCATGGGGATCGAGCGCGGCTCAGCCAACTCCATGCTGGTCAAGGTGAACCAGATCGGCAGCCTGACCGAAACGCTGAAAGCGGTCGACATGGCGCATCGCGCAGGCTTCACCAACGTGATGTCGCACCGCTCAGGCGAGACAGAGGATGCGACCATCGCCGACCTCGCCGTGGCCACCAACTGCGGACATATCAAGACTGTCGCGCTGTCGCGCTCCGACCGTCTGGCCAAATACTACCAGTTGATCCGCATCGAGGAGGCGCTTGGCGAAACGGCGGAATATGCCGGGCGCTCCATCTTGCGCTGATGACCGGGGTAAGGGTGCGCACGGCGGAGCTGCCGCGCGATTTGCCCGCGGTTCAACGCCTGTGCTGGGACTATCGCGACTATCTGGTCAGTTTCAGCGACGAAATGCGCGTCCTGACGGAAGCCTTTTATCCGGCGGATGCCTATGCTGATCTGATGGCCGCGCTGCCGGTCAAACATGCGCGTCCGCGCGGGGCGATCCTCTTAGTCGAGAAAGACGGCACTGCGGTCGGATGCGGGATGACGCAACCGCTCGGCAACGGGGACGCGGAGATCAAGCGTGTCTACATCTCACCGGCCGCGCGGGGCACCGGTGCAGGGCAATTGCTGTCACAGGCGCTGGTGGATCAGGCCCGCGCCGATGGCTACACACGGGTTTTACTCGATACGAACAAGGAATTTGCCCCGGCCCGGGCGCTCTATGAAAAGCTCGGCTTCCGCAACCGGGGTCCCTATTCGCAAGTGCCGCCCGGCACGGAAGACCATCTGGCGTTTTACGAGCTCACGCTGTGAAACGCTGGGGCCGGTACGGCGCGAGCAAAGCGGATAGCTCATTGCTCAGGCCCCGGTCCAACACTTCCGCCGCAGCAAGTTCAGCGGCCAGCGGGGCAAGCGTGGCCCCGGAATGCATCGTGGTCACGTAAAACCCATCCGGCCCACATGGGCCGATCACGGGAAGTCCGTCCTGCGGCACCGGACGTGCGGCACGCGTCACCCGTTCCCAACGCACCGATCGGTTCAGCAGCGCCGACACCCGGGCCATTGTCCGATCTGCGAGGACATCCGGCGCCTCGGCGACGTGCTCACGCGCATCTCCCTGATGGCTCGCAGCGGCGGGAGCGAGCACACGCCCGTTCGGCAGCTGCCGCAGTTCCTGACCGGGGCTGACGAGAATGTGGCGCAGCACTGGCGGCAAGACCTCGGATTCAACAATAAGACCCGGGCGATGCAGCATTGGAAGGTCAACACCGACACTCTTGACCAGGGATTGCGTGGCAACACCTGCAGCAATCACGCAGCCATCCGCCAGAAGGGCCCCCTGCTGCGTTTGAACCGCCTTCAACCGGCCATGCCGCACATCGAACCCAGTGATAGAGATACCCGTGATGAGACGCGCACCCCGCGCCGCGCTCGCCCGCAGAGCCTGATCCGCCAGCCGTGCGAGGTCCACCGCACCTTCGTCACGGAAATGCAATGCCCGGTGAGGTGCGGCGATCGCCGGCTCCATCTCCGTGAAGGCGGATCGATCCACTTCGCGCAGGCTGTATCCAAACGCCTCCAGTGCTGCGCGTTGGGCATCGAAGGCAGCGCCCTCCTGCTCCCAGCACAGGCAACCGGGCCAGGCAACCGCATCCGTTTCCAGGTCGCGCGTCAGCCTCCTGTGCGCCTCGATGCCCGCCCGGCGCAGGTTGAAGTGATCCGCATCCGCGTAGAAACTCGCGTTGATCCAGCCGAAAGATGCGCCCGCTGCCGCGCCAGCAGGTTGGCCGGCCTCGACCACGGTGACCTCGGCGCCCCCTTCGGCCAGACGGAACGCTGTCAGCGCGCCGATGATCCCCGCACCAACCACCACGATTTTCATGATTTTGCCCCTTGGCCTCTGATCGCGCTCAGACTAGCGTCGCGCCATGACAGCACAAGAGATCATCGCCCATCTCGGCCTCGAACCCCATCCGGAAGGGGGGCATTTTCGTCAGACCTGGGGGGCGGAAAACGACGGGCGGCCGACAGGCACCTGCATCTACTTTCTGCTCGCTGCAGGCGAAGCAAGCCACTGGCACCGGGTCGACGCGACGGAAATATGGCTCTACCACACCGGCGCGCCGCTGATCCTTTCCATGAGTGAAACGGATGCCGGGCCGGCGGAGGATCACCTGCTCACACCCGACCTGACCAGGGGCGCGCCGCAACTCATCGTGCCCAAGGATCATTGGCAGGCCGCGCGGAGCACGGGAGAGTTCACCCTCGTCAGTTGCACCGTTTCGCCCGGTTTCCAGTTCGACGGCTTTACGCTTGCAGATCCAGGCTTCGACATTCCGCGCGCCTAGATGGCAATATCCGTCGGCTGCGGCCAACTGACGGTGCCCCCGCCAACCGCCGCGCGAACACCGGTTGTGCCGGGACAGGTTGTGGGCAAGCCGCGTGCAACGCGTACGGCCAGGTAGGCGAAGGCCTGTGCCTCCAGCATGTCTCCATCCAGCCCGACGTCCTCCACCGGTGCGACGGGCCAATCCAGAGAGCCCGAGAGCATCTGTATTACAACGGGGTTGTGCCGCCCGCCACCGGTCACCAGCACACGGGTCGGAAGTTGGGGACAATGCTGGATGCCCTCCGCAACCCCCGCGGCGCACATCGCGGTCAGCGTGGCGGCGGCATCCGCGTCGTTCAACTCGCCAACAAGTGCAACCATCTCGGAAAAGTCATTTCGATCCAGAGATTTGGGTGGTATCCGCGCAAAGTAGGGTTCGGCCAGGAACAGCTCCAGGGCTCCCTGTTCCACGGTTCCGCGGCGCGCGATCCTGCCGCCTTCATCAAACGGCACGCCCTGTCTCGCTTGCAGCAGATCGTTGAGCGGCGCATTCGCCGGGCCGGTGTCAAAAGCCAGCAATGCACCCGGCTGCTCTGGCCTCTCAAAAGCCGGGTTGACGTAGGTCAGGTTACCCACGCCGCCCAGATTCAGAAAGGCCAGCGGTTTATCGGCCCCGATGTAGCGCGCACAGGCAAAGTGGAAAAACGGCGCGAGGGGCGCGCCCTCCCCGCCCAACTCCACATCGGCACTGCGAAAGTCCCAGACCACCGGCGTGTCCAGCGCTTGTGCAAGCCACGCACCATCCCCCACCTGCAACGTCCCCTGCGTACGGGGTGCATGCGCGAGGGTCTGGCCGTGAAATCCTACCAGATCGATGCCGTCGAACTCTTCCAGAAGCGCAAGATGAGCCTGTTCGATCACATCCGTCGCGGCCTCGACCGCCGCCCCCGACCACTGACCCAAGCCCGCCCGCAGGACCGCCTGCTCCGAGGCCGAGTAGGCCCGGTAGGATGTCGCGCCAAACCCGTCGATCCGGTGACCATCGGTATGCACCACGGCAGCGTCCACGCCATCCAGAGAAGTGCCGCTCATCGCACCCAAAGCGGTCACGATACCTGATTTTGCAATGGCTCTTTCCAAAGCCTTTTCCTTTGCCTGCTCACCGCCTATAGAGTGTGCGGAATTTCAGCCGAGAGCAAGCAAGATGACCTACCACCCAAAGTCCGATTTTGTCGCCGTGATGATGGAACGCGGCTTTCTGGCCGACTGCACGGACTATCAGGGGCTGGACGAGGCTCTGCTTAAGGGTAGCCAGCCGGGATACATCGGATTTGATGCGACGGCCAAATCGCTACATGTGGGCTCACTCATCCAGATCATGATGCTGCGCTGGCTGCAGAAAACCGGTGGCAGGCCGATCACGCTGATGGGCGGCGGCACCACGAAGGTGGGCGATCCGTCCTTTCGTGCGGACGAACGCCCGCTGCTGAGCCCCGAGGCCATCGACGACAATATCGCCGGGATCAAGCGGGTCTTTTCCGCCTATCTCACCTATGGTGACGGGCCGTCAGATGCGATGATGATCAACAACGCCGAATGGCTGGATGATCTCAACTACCTCGATTTCCTGCGCGACATCGGACGGCATTTTTCGATCAACCGGATGCTGTCCTTCGAAAGCGTGAAATCGCGGCTGGATCGCGAACAATCGCTGTCGTTCCTCGAATTCAACTACATGATCCTGCAGGCCTATGACTTCATGGAGCTGCACCGCCGCTACGGCTGTATCCTGCAGATGGGCGGGTCGGACCAATGGGGCAATATCGTGAACGGCATCGACCTGACCCGCCGGGTGATAGACGGTGAGGTCTATGGGCTGACCTCGCCGCTGCTGACCACGTCCGATGGCAGGAAGATGGGCAAATCGCAGGGCGGTGCGGTCTGGCTCAACGCGGATATGCTCAGCGCCTATGAATTCTGGCAGTTCTGGCGCAATACGACCGATGCCGATGTTGGTCGGTTCCTGAAGCTTTACACCGAATTGCCGGTGGAGGAATGCGACAGGCTGGGCGCGCTGGAAGGGGCGGAGATCAACGAAGCCAAGATCCGTCTGGCGAATGAGATCACGACGCTGTTGCATGGGGCGGAGGCCGCGGCAACCGCCGAAGCGACAGCCCGCGATGTCTTTGAGAAAGGTGGGATCGGCGACGATCTGCCAACTCTGACGCTGAGCGCATCCGATCTCGGCACAGGCATTTCAATCGTACAGCTGATCGTGAAGTCAGGCCTGGCGGGCTCCGGCAAGGAAGCGAAACGTCTGATTGCCGAGAATGGCGCGCGCCTGGATGATCAACCGCTGACAAATGCCGGTCTGATGATCGACGCACAGGCGCTTGCCAGCCCGATCAAGCTGAGCGCCGGGAAAAAGCGCCATGCGCTGGTGCAGCTGGCCTAAAGCCAGAGCCGTTCGATCAGCGTCAGGATCGCGAAGACCGGTATGGACATGCCGGTTGCGATCAGGAACGCAGCCGTCTTTGTCATGCGCGGGGCGGGGGCGGAAATACCTTGGACAGTCTTTTTCATACCACCATTAACCCGTATTTAGGTTTCTGGAGGGTTAATGGCGGGCATGTTTGATGCTGCAACTGTCGCGGATCCTGTCCCCCTGCCCCAAAGCGAAGCCTTCGCCCGCGCGCTCGACAGCCTGTCGATCCCTTGTGCCAGATTGGACGACGGCACCATCGTCCTGCGCCGCAGGCTCGGTCGTGTACCTTTTCGCATGATCACGCGACCGCTGGCTGGCACGCCCCAAGCCGTCCTTGATCTGGCGCAGCAGGCACCCGGCAAAGGGCCGATGATCCTGTCTCCGGCAAAGCCGATGCCGCTGAACCACATCGGGGCCTTGCCACTGGTGAGCCCGACAACCATTGCCCGCCTTGATCTGACACAGAGCACCGACGGGCTGATGTCCGGCCTGCATCAGAAGTGGCGCAACCGGCTGCGCCACGGGCAGTCGCAGAACCTGCGCATCACCCGGCAGAACATGCCGGATGATCCCGGTCACTGGCTGTTGCAGGCCGACCGGCACCAACAACGACAGCGCCGCTATCGCAGCTGGCCCATCGCCTTGACCCTTGCAGATGCCCGGGCACACCCCGGGAGGGCAAAGCCCTTTACCGCCTTTTGGGTGCGCGAGCCGGTAGCCGCTCTTTTGATCCTGCGACACGGAGAGGACGCGACATATCAGATCGCCCATACGCGGCCGTCTGGACGCCTCGCCTCTGCGCAGACGCTGCTGATGTGGTCCGCAATACTCTGGGCGCGGTCCAAGGGGGTCCAGACCCTGGAGCTTGGGCTGATCGACACCGAAGAGGCTGCGGGACTGGCAAGGTTCAAACTGGGTACCGGTGCGGAGCCTGTGCGGTTGGGCGGCACCTGGGTCTGGTGGCCGCCGCTGACCTCGATGCTGCGTCCCGTGGCGCGGTTCGATCAGAACCTGATGGGGAACAGCTAGACAGCTTGTCCCGGTCATGATTATCTGAACGGGTGTTCAGATAGGGGAAAGCCATGCAACTCAGCGAGACAGCCGCCGTTGTCACCGGGGGAGCTTCCGGCCTTGGTGAGGCGACCGCAAGACATTTCGCCGCGCGCGGCGCTGATGTGACCCTGCTCGATCGGGATGCACAAAGAGGTGAAGCGGTGGCCGCTGAAATCGGCGGGCACTTCATAGCAACTGATGTCACCGACGAAAGCTCTGTCGAGGCAGCCATGCGCTTTGCCCGGGAGAAAATGGGGCGCGTCACTGCCGCCGTGAACTGCGCCGGCATCGCCGATGCTGCGAAAACCGTCGGACGGGACGGTCCGCATCCGCTGCCGCTGTTTCAGCGCACCATCGACATCAACCTGGTCGGCACTTTCAACGTTGCCCGCCTAGCGGCCGAGGCCATGCAGAACAACCCTCCTCAAGCGGACGGCGCGCGAGGCGTCATCATCAACACCGCCTCCATTGCAGCCTTTGACGGGCAGAAGGGACAAACGGCCTATGCCGCTTCCAAGGGGGGTGTCGTCGGGCTTTGTCTGCCAATGGCGCGCGACCTGGCCAAATTGGGCATCCGGGTGATGACAATCGCGCCCGGCATCTTCATGACACCGATGCTGGCCGGGTTGGGGGAAGATGTGCAGGCCGGATTGGCAGCCGATGTGCCCTGCCCGCCGCGTCTGGGCGATCCGGCGGAATTCGGTGCATTGGCCGGTTTCATCGTCGAGGCCGGATATCTCAATGGCGAGGTGATCCGCATCGATGGCGCCTTGCGCATGCGCTAGGTCTCCGCCTTCTCCTCGAGCAGCAGCCATTCGTCTTCGGCAGCAGCAAGTTTTGTCTGCCGTTCTGCAAGAGCCTCGGCGGCCTTCTTGAATTTCACCGGCTGGTCCTGAAACAGCGCCGGGTCGCTCAACAGGGTTTCCAGCTTGGCAATCTCGGCTTCCAGTCGCTCGATTTCCGCGGGCAGCGCATCCAGCCTGTGCTTTTCGGTAAAGCTCAAGCGTGGTTTCGGCGCGGGTTTCGGTTTCTCGACCGGTGCCGCCGCCTTGGTCTTGGTGACGCTGGCGGCGAAATCATCCTGCCTGCGCTGCCGCAGATAATCGCTCCACCCCCCGGCATAGACGGTTGCACGCCCGTCCCCTTCCATCGCAATAGTGGTCGCCGCAACACGGTCGAGAAAGTCACGGTCGTGGCTCACGAGCAGAACGGTGCCGTCATAGGTGCCGAGCAGTTCCTGCATCAGGTCCAGCGTCTCCACGTCGAGATCATTGGTCGGCTCGTCGAGCACCAGCAGGTTGCTGGGCCGCGCCATGATCCGCGCCAGCAACAGGCGGGCTTTCTCTCCGCCGGAGAGCGCGCGGACCGGGGCACGCGCCTGTGCCTCGTCGAACAGGAATTCCTTGAGATAGCCCACCACATGTTTGGGCTGACCGCGCACCATCACCTGATCCGCCTTGCCCGACACGCGCATCTCGGGATCCCCCGTGAGGCTGTCCCAGAGGCTCATGTCGGGGGCGAGCTGCGCGCGCGCCTGATCAAAGACGGCCAGTTCCAGGTTGGTGCCCAGTTTCACCGTGCCCGTATCCGGCGCCTCCTGCCCGATCAGCATGTTAAGCAAGGTGGTCTTGCCGACGCCATTGGGCCCGACCAGGGCGATCCGGTCGCCCCGCTGCACGGTCAGGGAAAAGGGCCGCAGGATGGTCTTGTCACCGAACGACTTCGAGATCCCTTGGGCGTCGATCACCTTGCGGCCCGACTTCGGCCCGGCGTCGAGCGCCATGGCGGCCGTGCCCTGCCGTTTGATCTGGGCCGCGCGCTCCGCACGCAAATCCTGTAGCGCCCGCACCCTGCCCTGATTGCGCTTGCGCCGCGCCGAGATCCCTTCGACGGCCCACCGCGCCTCGGCCTTGATCTTGCGGTTGAGCTTGTGCCGCTGGAGATCTTCTTCTGCCCAGACCGTATCGCGCCATTCCTCAAAGGCGGCAAACCCCTTTTCCTGACGGCGCACAACGCCTCGGTCCACCCAAAGCGTGGCACGGCTGAGCGCGCGCAGGAACGCACGGTCGTGGCTGATAATCACATAGCCCTTGCGGCTTTGCTTCAGTTCCGCCTCCAACCAGGCGATCGCTTCGATATCAAGATGGTTGGTCGGCTCATCCAGCAGCATCAGGTCAGGCTCGCGCGCCATCAGCCGCGCCAGAGCAGCGCGGCGTCTTTCTCCGCCGCTGGCAGTGTCGACGGGCCGAGCCGGATCGAATTTCAACCCCTCTCCTGCCCGTTCGACCATGTACATGTCAGAGGCTTCCAGCCCATCTGCGGCAAACTCTCCCAGGGTGGTGAAACCCGACAGGTCCGGATCCTGCTCCATGTATCCGACGGATACGCCGGACCCCGGCACCACCTCGCCACGGTCCGGTTCTATCAGACCGGACATCACCTTCATCAATGTCGACTTGCCCGACCCGTTGCGGCCAACCAACGCCACCCTGTCGCCGGGCTGCACCACGAGGCTGAGGTTTTCAAACACCGGATCGCCGCCAAACGTCAGCGAAATATCGGTCAGTTGCAATAAAGGTATGCGGGCCATGCCCGGCAGCTAATCTGCATCGTCCCGAGGGTCAACGCATCTCATCCTGTCCGGTCGGAAATATGCCGGGTAGCGGTCTGGATTTCAGGCCAGGGCGCGCAACAGCCGTTTGCGCGCCGCGGGGATCGCGCCGATCTCCACACCGGTAAACACATGCAGCGTGTTCATCTGCCGGTCGACAACCGCATGATCGCTGACCCACCCGCCCATCAGCAGATAGGTGCGCAACAGGGGCGGCATATGCGCCATCGCCTTTTTCAGGTCGGGTTTGCGCCGCAGTCGCGCGGCAAAGCGGAACACATCCGGCGCCTTGACACGGGGCAGCCAGCGTTTCGGCGCAAGATGACGCGCCTTGAGCATCGCGAAAGCATCCAGATATGTCGCGGTTTCGGTCCCGGCGAAAGAGGAGCACCCGAAAAGCAGTTGCACATCGTGATCATCGACGTATGCCGTCATCGCAGCCCAGGCGACCCTCAGGATGTCCGGATCGCGCAGGTCGGGATCGATGCAGAAGCGGCCCATTTCCACCATGCTGCCTTCAAAATCCTCCAGCGCGGACAGCTCGTAGTACTGAGCCGCGTAGCTGGCGGAGACGTCGGCACCGGTGAGCTCCTGCATCCGAAACGTGCAGACCAGCGCACCACTGGCGGTATCCTCGACCATGATATGTGCGCAATGCGCATCGAAGGCGTCAGCATCCCGTGTCACGTCCAGCGCGAAACAACGGGCCCTGAGCATCTGGGCTGCTTCTATGTCCTGCGGCGACGACGCCATCCGCGCTTCATAGCGACCTTTTTTCACAGATGTCATCGCGGCCCCCGGCACAGCACCCTGTCACCAGCGCTTCTAACACAGTGTTTTTAAAGGGCGCATGACATTTTTAGTTGTCGATGTCCGCCGCACCCGGCGTGAACCGGCCCAGATTGCCCAGAAGCTGCCGCAGGAAGGTGGTGTCGCGCACGCCCGAGCTCGTGACCCGGCGTGTCAGCGGCACGACCTGCCCCCGCTCCAGCCCAAAGGTTTCCACATTCGACACGACGCCGCCCGCGTCGAAGCTGATGGCCAGAACCTCGCGCTCCACCACTTCGGGCGCCAGCATCGCAAAAGTCCGGATGCGGCTGCGCACGAAATAGATGCCGCCATCATTGGCGATAGAACTCGATGAGGCCGACCCCAGTGTTTCCTCGACGCTGGCCCGCGTATCGATGCCGACGACGATCTGTTCCAGATCCTCGGGGGGCGGGATATAGCCGTGGTCGCGATACCGGCCACCGCATGCCGAGATGGCAAGGCACAGAAAGACAACCCCGCTCCAGCGCATGGCTTTGGGCATGGCCCCGACAACCGTATTCGTGATACCCATTCGACCTGCCCTCTTGCCCTTGTGCGCTGTGGCTTTTATCCCGCTTACACCATGCACCGCCCATGGTTCAAGAAACGAAAGTACGTGATGGCCAAGCATTCCCCTCCAAGTTCCGGCGCGTTGCGCGTGGCAGAGCTGAAGCAGAACGGCACGACCTCCTTTGCCCTGCGTCCCGACGCCGAGGCGCTGAAAACACTCGCCGCCGATCTGGGGCTGCTGGGGCTGCGCAAACTGTCGTTTTCCGGCGAGGTTGCAGCCCATGGGAGCGCGGACTGGCGCCTGACCGGGGCGCTTGGCGCAACGGTGATACAGCCGTGCAGCGTCACGCTCGAACCGGTGACAACGCGGATCGACGTGCCGGTGGAACGTCTCTACCTCGCCGATTATCACGACGTCGAGGCGCCCGAGATCGAGATGCCGGAAGACGACAGCATGGAACCGCTGCGCGCATGGATCGAACCCGAACAGGTGATGATTGAAGCGCTGGTCCTTGCCCTGCCTCTCTACCCGAGGAGCGAGGGGGCGGAGCTGGGCGAGCAGGTCTATGCGGCACCGGGCGTTCAGCCGATGCGCGACGAGGATGCAAAACCCTTTGCCGGTCTGGCCGACCTGAAGGCACAGCTCGACAAGACACCGAAGGAGTGACCGGCGGCTTCAGGCCAGGCTCCGCACACCCGCGGCCAATGCCAAAGCCCGTTTGACCCGTCGATCCGCTACTGCCCGGACCAAAAAGGACACCTGATATGTTGCATGCAACGCTCGATGGTCCCCGGGACGCCCCTGTCATCGTCTTTTTACATGCCGTCGGGACCAGTGCGTGGATGTGGCGGGATGTCGTGGCCGAACTGGCCGACTTCAGAACCCTGCTGATCGATTTGCCCGGGCACGGGATGAGCCGGGATATTCCGTGGACATCCCTACAGCAGAGCGCCGATCAGGTTGCAGATGTGATCAACAGGCATGTGCCCACATCAGACGTGCATCTAGTCGGTCTTTCCCTGGGCTCATACGTCGGGTTGAACGTGGTCCTGCGACATCCGGCCTTGTGTGCCACAGCGCTCTTCAGCGGCATTCACCCCGGCGGCATGCCGCGCAAGTGGCTGATGAAATGTGTCTCAGCCCTCGCGGCACCTCTGGCCCCGCGTCCCGCCTTCGCCAGACGAACGGCGCGGATGATGGGGGCACAGACGGATATTAACGGATTCGTCAAAGCAGCGGGGCAGACCCGGCCCGCGGCGTTCCGACGGGCCACGAATGATGTGGTGGATTTCGCCATACCCACAGTGGCGCATGCCCCCGAAACCAGGTTGGCATTCGTCGCCGGATCGCGGGAACATCCGCTTATTCTGGCCGGGCTTGAGAGCTTTCGGAATAGTTTTGACGGCAGCGTTGCGGCCATCGCAAACGACCTCGGGCACGGATGGGCGGGCGAGGACCCGACACTCTT
>ERZ1740065.428-NODE-428-length-22342-cov-4.712927_pt1 | contig 22342 bp, 18 predicted proteins | sample MGYA00581738_ERZ1740065 | MGnify/ENA primary metagenome ERZ1740065 (study PRJEB43018, sample SAMN04849749) | marine metagenome | isolation source: floating plastic debris | place: Pacific Ocean | collected 2008-09-01 | study: EMG produced TPA metagenomics assembly...
CCCAGGGCACCGTGCTTTTACATCGTCAACTACTGGGTGAGTTGTGATGGTTGTACTTCCGATACGGCGACCATTTTGGTAACCGTGGAGGGCGAGCCCCGGGCGGTGAGCGACCAATCCTTTGTTCCCTACGAGACCACCCTCTCGGGGATCAACGTACTGTGGAACGACAGCATCAGCGCCCTGGATGAGGTCAGTGTGGTGCTGGAGTCGGGGGTATCAAACGGTACCTTGGAATTGGGGCTGGACGGTGTATTTGACTATACGCCCGACAATGGCTTTTTGGGAGAAGATCAATTTACCTACCTGGTGTGTAGCAATTGTGACCTGACCAAGTGCGACGTTGGGGTGGTTACTTTGAGCGTGGTTTTTGATGGGGAAGAATGTGAGGTTCCGACGGTCATCACGCCCAATGGGGATGGCAAGAACGATGAGTTGTTTATCAACTGCCTCCACGCGGAGGCCTTCCCCAACAATTCGATTCAGATTTACAACGAGTGGGGGGATCGAATCTTCTCGGCGGCGCCTTACCTCAACAACTGGCAGGGCACCTACGAGGGCGAGCAACTACCCGCTGGAACCTAATTATACATATTACAAAGCCCGCCCAATGCGGAAATCCAGAAGGGTTACGTCACCATCTTCCGCTAGTGCGTTTTGATTCATTGGCAAATAATTTATAGCATATGTTCGATAAAGCATTCTTTAGAGGATTATTGATGGGCGCGCTAGGGCTACTGGCCACCACGTCCCTCTTTGCGCAGCAACAGAGTCAGTACACGCAATTTATGTACAACCAACTGACGGTCAATCCGGCTTACGCGGGCAGTCGCGGCATGGCTTCGCTGATGGCCCTGTACCGCAATCAGTGGTTGGGCTTTGACGGATCACCGGAAACCAAACTGCTCAGTTTCAACGCTCCGATCTTTGACTACAATGTGTGCTTTGGACTCACCATTTCCAACCACACGATCGGGGTGATGGACTCCTGGTACGCGGCGATGGCTTATTCCTACAACATCCAGTTGGGGGAGGAAAGCTCGCTCCGCATCGGTATCCAGGGGAACATTCGGGCCCTGGCCATCGACTTTACCGATCCCTCCGTCGTGATTCGCCAGACCGATGATGCCTCGGTGCTCGAAAACCAATCGACGAATAATTATTCGGGCAATTTTGGGGCGGGTGCTTACCTGACGGTAAAAAACTTCTACCTCGGTCTCTCGGCGCCCTACATTTATCCCAACGAAATTGGCTTTAACCCGGATGCCCAGCTCACCCGGATCGCGCAGGAATCCCCCCACTTTTACGCCATGGCGGGGACGCTCATCCCGATGGGCGCCAACTTCCGACTCAAACCCGCCGTACTGGCCAAATACGTCGCCAATGCCCCCTTCGATCTCGACGTGAATTTGAGCGTGGTGTACAATTTGGTCCTCACCGCGGGCGTTTCCTATCGTCTGGGAGGCGACGGCATGGGAGATTCCATCGACTTGCTGGCGCTCTACCAGTTTCGCAATATCGCCCTGGGAATTGCCTATGACTACAATCTTTCCGATCTTAGGCAGCACAACAGCGGTAGTTTGGAAGCCCTCGTACGTTTCGACTTTGTGAAGGAGCAAGCGGACATGGCCAACCCAAGATTTTTCTTTTAATCTCAATAGACTATTTCAAAGAACATTCAACCATGAGACCAATATTTACCCGACTATTTCTCGCCGGCCTACTCGGCTTCAGTACCGCGGCCATGGCCCAGGAAACGGGGGAGGAAAAACGCGTCATCATTACCAACGAGGCAACGGTCAATACCGAAAACCTAGACTACAGCCCCGCCTTTTACGAGGATGGCATCGTGTTTATCTCCACCAAAATTTCGTCGAAGCGCTACCGCGTGACGGACAAGCGAATTGGGAAAAACATCATGTCGATCTTTCGGTCCCAACGCTCCGAAAGCGGAACCCTAATGGCGCCCGAACCCTTTTCTGAAGAACTCCTCAGTACGGTACACGAAGGCCCGATGACCTTTGACCGCACCGCCGACAACATCTTCTTCACCCGCAACAACATCAAGAACGGCAAGAAGAAAAAGGCCAGCGATGGCATCGTCAAACTCAAGATTTACGCCGCTCGCAAGGTCAACGATACCTGGTCGGAAATCGAAGACCTCTCCTTCCACGACAACGAACGCAATACCGCCCACCACGCCATCTCGGACGCCGGCAGCGAGCAGTCCTTCGCCTCCGACACCCCCGGTGGCATGGGCGGGATGGACATCTGGATGGTGCAGCGGCGGGGCGACGACTGGGGAACCCCCACCAATCTCGGCCCCATGATCAATACCGATGGCGACGAAACCTTCCCCTTCATCCACGCGGATGGCACGCTTTACTTCGCCTCCAATGGGCAGGCCGGCTTGGGTGGACTGGATCTATTCTTTAGCATTCCCGGCCAAAACGGCGCCTGGAATAAGCCCGAAAGCATGGGCAAACCCTTTAATACCGACAAAGACGACTTTGGATTTATCGTCGACCGCGATAAGAAAAACGGTTACTTCTCCTCCAACCGCGACGGCGGTTTGGGCGAGGACGACATCTACAGCTTCTACGCCCTCGATGGCCTCGACGTCCTCTCCGGTAACGTCCGCCGCGATCCCAACGCCACCCGCCAAATCGAGCTGGCCATTATCGACGAGCAAAGTGGCGAACTGGTCTCGGGAGCAACGATCAACTACCTGCTGGTGGACGAGCTGACGCTGGCCAAAGCCTTGGTGAACGATACGCAGGGCCAAAACGACAACGAAGTACTGCTCCGCCTACCCTTTGAAGACGGTAGCCTGAGTGGGATAACGAACGACAACGGGGTTTTTCCCGCAGAAGTCAAATACGCCAATTACATCTTCAACATTGAAAAAGAAGGCTTCCGAAGCCGTCAGGTAGTCCTCAAGGCCGATAGTGAGGTCAAGCAGTTTTTGGTCACCCTGGCCGAAGCCGATCCCAACGACGGACAGCTGGGGATGGCGGGTGACGAAGGCCTGGCCTCCACCAATGGAAATGGAACGGAGGGCAGCAATGGCAACTACAATCCCGACGAGTCTACGGGGGCCATCGGCGACATCAACGATCTGACGGGGGCGACGATCAAGGAAGGGACGGTCATCGAACTGCCGAACATTTACTACAACTTCAACGACGCCCGCATTCGCCCGGACGCCCGACCGGACCTGGACGTGGTGGCGGGTTTGATGGTCAAGTATCCCGATATGCAAATCGAATTGGCCTCGCATACGGACTCGCGGGGGGAAGACCGCTACAACCGGCGACTGTCGCAGAAACGGGCGGAAAATGCGGTGCGCTACCTGGTAGACCGGGGCATTGCGGCGTCGCGGCTGACCCCGGTGGGATACGGCGAAGGAGAAATCCGCAATCGCTGTATGGACGGCGTGGATTGTGAGGAAAACGAACACCAGTACAATCGCCGGACGGAGGTCCGCATCACGCGGATGTCGCAAGCCGTGAACATTACCTTCATCACCGATACCACGATTCCGAGTAGTGACGAGGAGACCACTTCGGTCACCGAGGAAGCGGCCCCAGCAACCAATGTCACCGAGACCTATTCGGACGCGGAGGTCCTGGTGGTAACGGGTCTTTTCCGCAGCTTTCGCAATGCGGAGAAGCGGCTGGGCCAGGTGCGGGACCTCGGTTTTGGCGGGGCCGAAATCGTTGACTTTCGGAGTAAGCACATGGTGGTCGCGGGTCGCTACATCACGCGCAACGAGGCGGAAGATGCCGCCTCGAATTTGAACGAGGGGGGCATCAAGACCTTTATCAAAGAGGACTAAGGAAGGTACCCTTCCTTACTAAGAAATCAAAAGCCGGTAGTGCAGTGAGCATTACCGGCTTTTTATATATTGACTTAAAGTAGAGGCAAAGTATTGTATTATTCGTGAATGTTCACTCCGGGGTAAAAGGCGCCCCAGCTGAACCAGTACCCAATAAAGGCTGGGCTGAGCTCCAGCGCTTCCACACCGGTACCGTCGGAAATGACCTGGCCAAAGCAATTGTACTGATTCCCGTCTTCATCCTGCAACAGAGCGGTACCCACCCCCTCGACAAGACTCAGATTCTTGGAGCCCGCCCGGAAGGCGATGATAAAATTTTCGTCTTCACTCGCCACCACCCAGTAATCCTGGCCGGCGTAGGTATCGCGAATCAGGGCGCGGCCGTTGGGGCCGTAGTCAAAGGTGGAAAAACGGTACACTTTAGCGTCCTCGTCGGCAACGATCCCCAGCACCCGCTCCTTGGTGGGCAGGCGGCCGTCCATGGGTTGGACGGGAAAAATCAGACGGCTACTGGTGCGAAAGTCACCGTAGGGATACTGCCCGTAGCTGCGCGAGAAACCGGTATTGGTCGTCATCACCTGAGCATTGGGAAACATCTTTTTCCAGGTTCCCCAAGTCGTTTCCACCAGGGTAATGAGCTCGGGCCTACTCCCGGAGAGGTCCCCATTGACGCTTTCGAGCCGCATCTGCGACCTATTGGAATCCGTGGCTCGGTCGTAGGGAATGAGGTTCGAATTGTAGAGCAGGCCGGAGACGCCAAAGGTGGTACGGGCTCCGTTGACGTTGCGACTCCAGCCGATGCCGGTGCCAGTGAGGGGGCAGTAGGTGATGGCCACCGCCAGATCGCCCACTTGGTCGTTGACGATTTCGTGCCAATCGAGGACGGGATGGGGATAGGCCCGAATCTCATCGCCCACCTGAATGCCCAGTACCAAGTCTTCGTCGTTCAGATAGGTCACCGCACTGGCGAGGTCAAACTGGGGATTATCTACCGAAGGAATACCGTCTTTACCCGGTCCCCCATCCTGTACTTGCTCGACGGGGATCAGCCAATCTTCCCGGAGCGGATCGTCCCTTCTACAGGCGGACAGGAGCAGTATCAGGGCGAGTAGGGAGGTAAAAAAGATACGTGGTTTCATAAGAATTGGGTTGAACAAACTAATAAATGGGCAAAAAAAATATTCCTTTGCAATCGTTTGAATTGAAGCTATTTACCCATAAAAAATAAAAAAATGTTTTTAAAATTTATGGAATTTCTGCCTCCGGAGCGTCTATGTAGGGCCTTTTTCTCGATTGGGACCCAAGTAAAATATATCTCGAGAAGGGGCTTTGGTAACCTTGCGGTCGAAGGGCTCGACTGGTAGGCAGGCGGAGCTTTACGCCAATGCCTCAAAATCGAGCGGCGACTGGCGGCGGTGGCTTGGGTGGGATCCCACCCTCAAGACGGCTTCTCTGCCCCGCAGCCAATTTCGACGTCACAAGCCGGCAGCAGCACTCCCTACTCCTGCCTATTCTCCAAGCCCTTCATCGGCAAGCCCACTTCACCTCACTCCCCGGTCCTTACTCCCCTGTACTTCGCAGCACTTTACCCCTTGGCTTCTAAGCCGGTACTCCTTTGTTTTATCCCACATCACCATCCGTCTTCCATCAAGCCTCCTCACTTTTTTTCCTCCAAGTACAAACGTGGTTCTTTCCCCTTACGCGCCAGCCGCCAGTAAAGTCCCAGGTTGATCCGGTAAGAAGGCGTTGCTTGGGTCCCTTCCAGATCAGCGAAAATGGGAATTTCAAAATTGGCGTTGACGGATACATCCTTCCCCAACCACCAACTCAGGCTGGGATTGAGAAAGAGCCACTGCCCGCCGGTACTCGGCAGCTCGGTATCGTTGCGAAAGTCGGCACGGACGGTGCGGTAGCGCAGCAGCAAGGAGGGATCAAACAACTGTTTGGCCACAAAAATACGGTCGCTCAAACCCAGGGCCAGCAGCCACTCATCGCCAAAGGCGTAGGTTTCGTTGGTATTGAAAACGGGATTCTCTCCCTTGAGGGCAATCGTGGTGGTCGCCACCACATTCATACTCGGTCGGAAGGCCAATTGCTGGCTCAACTGTCCCCAAAAGATGCCATCCCAGGCCCCACTCCCCGGTTGCAAATCCGCACTCAGTAAGATGCCCCGTTCGTCGACCCGATCAAAGCCTCCCCGGGGCAGCTTGGCCCCCCACCCCAGGTAGAAACTGGTCGCCCCCCGCTCGCGGTACAGCAGTCGGTATTTGACCAACACGACGGCATCGCCCAAACCGGAGGCCCGATCAAAATCGGTCTGCCGGCCACCTTGGGTAATCGTTCGCTCCTGTTGGATATAGGAAAAGAAAAGGTCGGTCGACCAGCGTTTGGACCAGGTGTAGCCCAGTTCCGCCAGCACGGAATGCGTACTGCGGTTGCGGGAACGATCGTCGAGGCGACGGCGACCGTCTTGCAAGGTATTGAGGACGTTGAGGTCGTAGGCGAGACTCCACTGGAGGACACCCTTTTCACCGCCTGGCAAACCCAGATTGCTCGAAACCGGTACGCCTCCCGAACAACAGGACTGTGCCCAAGCCGCTGGGTAGGAAAACCCAGCAAGCAACAAAACAATCAAACTTGCGCGGAGGCTACGGTACATGGCCGTCGTTTTTCTCCGTCAATTTAACGGATTCCCCCTTCGCTGTAAACCAGGCCGCCCCTAAACGTAGGCCTAGTGTCGAAGTCCTGACATTAGAAGGCAGCTCAAATCTCCCAAGCGACCGCCGGCGGACCTTCAACAAAAAAGCCGGAGCGTAAAGCTCCGGCCGGTACAATTATTTACCTAACAGATCTTGATGGATACTATGATATTTTGGTCCGGTCCTAGTCCACGTTGTCGTGGAGGAAGGAGTTGTCCGAACGCAATTGCGATTCTTCCGAATCGGAGATGGTCCACTTGGACAGGTCCACTTCCGAAGAATCGGGGACGTCGTCGAGGTGCACCCGACGGCGAACGTAAGCGGGTTCGTTTTCCAGATCCACGATATTCTGTGGATTGTTCAGTTTCACCGTATTGCCCCGGAGGCGCTCCCGGCGCTGGGTTTCGCGCTCCAGGTAGAGCCGCCGTTCTTCCTCCTCCCGCGAGATGTCAACGTCCTTGCGGTAGGGTTCTTCGTAGGAATAGCCCCGCCGATTGCGATTGATCGGGGTAGCGATATCCTTGAACTCTACGGTCTTTTCGAACTTGCGATCTTCCGAATGACCAAGGTCAAACAGGCCCTTTTGCTTGTTGGCGGCCTCATCGAGTGAAACGACGACCTTGTCTTCTTCCAGGTTGACTTTATTTCCGGGGCTGTGCTCAAAGCCCGTAGCGATGACGGTAACGCTGAGCTTTTCGCCCAGGGTTTCGTCGAAGCAATTACCCCAAATCAGGTCGGTGCCGTAGCCCGCTTCTTCCTGGACAAATTCGGTAATTTCGAAAATCTCGTCCATCGTTACCTCCTTGGTACCCGAGGAAATGTTGAGCAGGATGTGCTGGGCACCGCGAATATCGTTGTCTTCGAGCAAGGGCGAATTGAGGGCTTCGTCGACGGCCCGCTTGGCGCGATCTTCGCCTTCGGCCATGGCGGTACCCATGATGGCGACGCCGCTACTGCGCATGACGGTATTGACGTCCTCAAAATCCACGTTGACGTAGCCGGGCACCGTGATGATTTCGGCGATGCCCTTGGCGGCGGTCGTCAGAATGTTGTCGGCCTGGGCAAAGGCATTGGACAGGGCCAGGTTGCCGTGAATTTGACGGAGTTTATCGTTGGAAATGACGATGAGGGTATCGACGTTTTGCTTCAGTTCCTCCAGTCCTTCCAGGCCTTGGGAGGTCCGGCGGCGTCCTTCAAAGGTGAAGGGCAGCGTGACGATGCCCACGGTGAGGATGTCCATTTCCTGTGCCGCTTTGGCGATGATGGGCGCAGCACCCGTTCCGGTGCCCCCCCCCATTCCGGCGGTGACATACATCATTTTGGTATCCGGAGCCAGGAAGGCTTTGACGTCTTCGATGGATTCGATACAAGCCTGACGACCGATATTGGGCTTGGAACCCGCTCCGCGTCCTTCGGTGAGCTCGGGCCCCAGTTGGATTCTGGTGGGTACCGGGCTGAGGTCCATGGCTTGATTGTCCGTATTGCAGATGGCAAAGTCGACACCGACGATGCCTTCTTTGAACATGTGGGTTACCGCGTTACTTCCACCGCCGCCTACTCCAATAACCTTTATGATGGACCCTTCTTCTTTTGGCAGTTCGAATTGCATAACTGTTAATTTTTGATTTTTGATAATTTTTCAAGATTTCTATTCCGGCGTCGCCTTAGAACTCGGAGTCCGGCTCGGCTTCAAACCATTCTTTGGTCTTTTTAAATAATTGTTCGTACCACTTGCCCGAAGGGTCGTCCTCGTTGGCCATTACGGGCGAAGTTGCCTCCTCCACTTCTGCTACCGCCGGCGGCGGCGTGGCCACTACCGGACGCGGATTGCGCTCGGCGTGTTGGATACCTCGGATCAGCAAGCCAATCGAAGTGGAAAAGATGGGACTGCATACCTGCTTGGCGTAACCGTGCGCCAACTGCTCGATGGGCAAGCCAACGCGGGTACTCATCCCCGTATGCAATTCGCACAACTGCTCAATGTGATTCAACAAAGCGCCTCCCCCCGTCAAGACGATGCCACCAATCAGCTGGCGCTCAAAACCGGAGCGGCGAATCTCCCACATGACGTAGTCCAGGATTTCCTCCACCCGCGCCTGAATGATTCGCGCCAGGTTTTTTTCCGAAATCTCCTTGGGATCGCGTCCCTTCAAACCGGGGATGGTAATGATCCGATTGTCGTAGACCTCTTCCGCCAACGCGGAGCCAAAGCGTACTTTTAGCTTTTCCGCCTGCTGGTGCATCACCGTACAACCGTCTTTGATGTCCCGCGTGATGACGTTACCGCCAAAGGGAATGACCGCGGTGTGACGAATGATGCCTTCGTGGAAAATGGTGATGTCGGTCGTGCCGCCCCCCATGTCCACCAGTACGATACCAGCCTCTTTCTCCTCCTCACTCAGAATGGCCGCCGCCGAAGCGATGGGCTCCAGGGTCATGTCGGCCATCTGCAAACCACCGCGCTCTACACAACGGTGAATGTTGTTTGAAGCCGTGATCTGGCCGGTAATGATGTGAAAATTGGCCTCCAAGCGAACGCCCGACATACCGATTGGATCGGTGATTCCTTGCTCGTTGTCGATGGTGTACTCCTGGGGGATGACGTGTAGGATTTTGTCACCCGGCGGCAGTACCAGCTTGTGCATGTCGTTGATCAGCTTGTCGATGTCCGCATGGCTGATTTCGGTAAAGTCGTTGTCGCGGGTGAGGATACCGCGGTGTTGCAGGCTCTTGATGTGCTGCCCCGCGATACCGACGTACACGACCTTGAGGTCTTCCCCGCACTGGCGCTCTGCGGCCTGTACGGCCTGGCGAATGGCTTGTACGGTCTTGTCGATATTGGAAACGACGCCCCGGGATACCCCCAGCGACTCTACTTTTCCGATACCGAGGATTTCGATTTTGCCGTGTTCGCTGCGGCGACCGGCAATGGCGCAGACCTTCGTCGTTCCGATGTCCAGGGCCAAGCCCGCCTCGTTGTATCGCTATTTGAAGTTGTCGATCATAGTAGATTGGTTTTAAAAGCAGTGTGGATCGTAAATTTGTCTTTTAGGGTTTACCTTCTTTTACACACTACTTGTCCATCAAATGTTAAGTTAATTGTCGAATATTTTTGCCACCCCTCGTAGGGGATGCCCTCCCGGTAGAAGACCCGCAGACGTTCGAGCTTTTCGTCGATCGCTTCGTAAGGCCCCAGTACGATCTTTTGATAACCGAGTTTGGGAATCAAGGTATAGCTTCCCGTCTCCGAGCGGTATACCTGCTCCACCATGACCCGCATAAAATCATCGTCGAGGATCGTATTGGTGAGGGCGAATAAGTCTTTCAAAACGTGCCGCTTCCGCTTTTGGAAGTCGGGAACAAAGGGGGGAATATTCCCCGTAGCGACCAGCACCCGGGCGGTGAAGTGCGGCGAAAGCGGCATCTTGCGGCCCGAAGGGTCCAGGTAATAGTTCAATCCGTTTTTATCGATCACCCGCAGGATGGGTTCGCGCTGGGTCAGTTCGATGTGAATCTTACCCGCCGCGTCGATAAAGGCATCCGCATTGAGGACGAAGGGCTCCTCTTCCAGCACCCGCTCCACGCGGTTCATGTCGATGGCCCCCAGGGGGACCCCCACCAAACGGTGGCCAAAGCTGCGCTCCAGCGTCAGCAGGATGTCTTCCCGATTGACCAGCGTATTGCCATCCGGCAATTCCCGGATCTGGATCAATACTTCGTTGGCGTTGCGGGTACTCTTGCGCTCCACTGCGGATAAGATCAGTGCCGCCACCAGAAAGCCCATCGCAATCCAGAGCAAGCGTTTGAACATCTGTCGGTTGGCCGTGCTAATGGTACTCATCTTCCAACTGCTTTTTAATCGGTAAAACGAGGGTGTCAATATCGCCCGCCCCCAGGGTCAGTAGTACTTCCAGCCGGTAGTCCGGCAGTGCCGACAGCACCCCTTCCTTGGCCATCACCTCGACCCGGGGATGTTGCATCCGCTCGGCAATACTGGCGGAGGTAACGCCCGGTAGGGGCAATTCCCGCGCGGGGTAAATGTCGAGCAAAATGACTTCATCCAGCGCTTCCAAAGCGCGGGCAAAACCCTCGACAAAGTCGCGGGTCCGGCTGTAGAGGTGGGGCTGAAAAATCCCGGTCAATTTGCGCTCGGGATACAATTCGCGCGCCGCCCCGATGGCCGCTGCCAACTCGGTGGGATGGTGGGCGTAGTCGTCGATGTAAACGACGGAAGCCCCTCGAAAAATCGTTTCAAAACGTCGCTTGATTCCTTTGAATGAAGCCAGCGCCGGCTTGATCGCCGCCGCTCCCAATCCCAGCTGCTCGGCCACCGCGATGGCCACCGTTGCATTTTCGACATTGTGTCGACCGGGCAAGGGAAAAACAATATCCTTGATCGTCCCGTGGGGACTCGCGTAGTCAAAAACAAATTGCCCTTCCACGACGCGCAGGTTTTCCGAACGGTAGGTCCCCTCCGCCAAGCCGTAGTCAACTACGACGGCCCGGGGCTTCCCCGTCCAGGGGGCAAAGTCGATGCCCCGCTTGAGGAAAATGCGTCCCTCGGCGTGGGTCTGCTCCGCAAAATCGCGAAAACTCTCCAACAGCGCCGCGCGTTCGCCGTAGATATCGAGGTGGTCGGCATCGGTCGACAGGACCACCGCAATATCGGGATATAGGTGTAGAAAAGACCGATCGTATTCGTCGGCTTCCACGACTACCCAATTGGCCGCTCCGGCCACGTAGTTGGAGGCAAAATTTTGCGCAATGCCACCGAGAAAAGCCGTACAGTCGATTCCACCCCGGTGCAACAGATGGCTCAGGATGGCGCTGGTCGTCGTTTTACCGTGTGTACCGGCAATGGCAATGGTCTGCCGACTCTGGCTAATCAGGCCCAGTACGGCGGCCCGTTTGTAGACCGGATGGGCACCCTGCCGCAGATGGGCCAGCTCCCGATGGTCAGCGGGGATGGCGGGCGTATACACCACCAGGTCCACCCCAGCCGGGATTTGCGCGGGATCATCGTCGTAATGGATGGCGATTCCTTCCTCGACCAACTTTTTGGTCAGGACCGTCTCGGTCTTGTCGTAGCCCGATACGGAAATTCCCCGGCGGTGCAGGTAGCGGGCAATGGCACTCATGCCAATCCCGCCAATACCGATGAAGTAGGCCCTCTGGACTTCCTGCAGGTTCACCGTTTTTTGTTTTTCCATTCTTCAGATTCAACAATGGCTCACTTTTCAACACTTTTGGCTTTTTTAACTCTATAAACTACTGCCATTCAACTTAGTATATCAAAGTATGTGCCTAATTTTTTATATAAATAAATTTTAATTCATTTTTTGGCCTTTAGCGTTCTTCCGCTTCGGCCCCACCGATCAGCGCGAGCACCTCCCGGGCGATTCGCTCCGCCGCATTCGGGCGAGCCAGCTGACGGATGTTCTGCTCCAGCGTCCGTTTGCGTTCGGGCGCGGCGAGCAGGTCCGTAGCGCGTTGGATCATTTCCTGGCTGGCTTGCCCATCCTCGACCAGTACGGCCGCTTCCCGTTCGACCAGGGCCAGGGCGTTTTTGGTCTGGTGATCCTCCGCCACGTTGGGTGAGGGTACCAGGATCGCGGCCTTCCCCAGCACACACAGCTCGGAGATCGTCAGGGCGCCGGCCCGGCAGATGACCACGTCGGCCATCGCGTAGGCCAGATCCATTCGGTCGATAAAGGCCTGGGCCTTTACCTGTGGCAATGTCACCGTCGCCCCGTCGGCAAATTCTTCGACGTAGAGTTTGCCCACCTGCCACAACACTTGGATGCCCGCTTCGCGAATGACCTCGGTATTGGCCGCCATGGCTTCGTTCAAACTACGAGCGCCCAGACTGCCTCCGATGAGGACGATGGTTGGTCGCTCGGGATCAAATCCAAAGTAGCGAAAGGCTTCCGAGCGCAGTGCCGCCACCTCGCGCAGGTCCGCCCGGACCGGATTGCCCGTAAAGACGAGCTTGTCGGCGGGAAAATAACGCTCCATGCCCTCGTAAGCTACGCAGACTTTACGGACGCGGTCGCGCAGCATTTTATTGGCCACTCCGGCGTGCGAGTTCTGCTCCTGAATGAGGGTCGGTACGCCCCGCCAAGCCGCCGTAGCCAGCGTCGGATAGCTCGCGTAGCCCCCCACGCCTACCGCCGCCTGGGGACGAAAGCGTCCCACGATCCGCAGGGCTTGTAGGAGGCTGTAGATCAGTTTGAGTGGAAAGAGCAAATTGCGCCAGGTCAGGCGCCGCTGAAAGCCACTGATCCACAAGCCGTCGATCGGGAAACCCGCCTGGGGTACCTTTTCCATTTCAATTTTACCCTGCGCCCCCACGAAGCGAATCTCAATGCCCGGGGAAAGCCGTTGCAAGGCCTGCGCGATGGCAATGGCGGGAAAAACGTGTCCGCCCGTTCCGCCACCGCTGATGATCACCCGACGTTTCGGAGGATCCATTTCGTGATTTTCTACTTTATGCTTTTTCGTCGTTTCCATGGCCTACTGACTTTCGGGAGCGGTTTTTTCGATGTAACGGCTCACGCTCAGAATCATTCCAAACGCAATACTCGAAAAAATAATCGAGGTTCCCCCCATACTGACCATCGGTAGGGTCAGCCCGGTCACGGGCACCAAGTGCACCGATACCGCAATATTGGCCAGGGCCTGCACCGTCAGCATCAGCCCCAAACCGAGTACCAACATGGCTCCAAAGGCTTTGGGACTTCGCGTCACGATGCTTACGCAACGGTAAAAGAGGAGCACGTAGAGCGCCAGGATCGTAAAGCCTCCCACCAAACCGTATTCTTCGCAGATGATGGCGTAGATAAAATCGGAGTAAGGCGCCGGTAGGTAATTGCGCTGCGTGCTATTGCCCGGTCCGATCCCCAACCAACTGCCATCGGCGATGGCGATCTTGGCCTGTTTGATCTGGAAGCCCCCTTCGGTATTGGCGATAAAATCCTGGGTGCGCGCAATCCAAGTCTCTAGCCGGACGGTCTCGGGAAAAAACATCCCGATGATGATGAGCAGGGCAAAGACCACCACTCCCAAAAAGACCAGTAGCAAGATGTACTTGATGTCGACCCGCCCCAGAAACATCATCCCCAAACAGGTGGCAAAGAGGATCAGGGACGTCGACAAATCCGCCGGAGCGATCAGCCCGCAGATGATGAGTACGGGTACGATGATCGGTAAGAAGGCGCTGTTGAAGTCCTTGATGTATTCCTGTTTGGAGGATATCGCGCGGGCGACGTAGATGATCAGGGCCAGCTTGGCAAAGTCCGAGGTCTGGATGGTAAAGCCGATCACGGGCAGGGTAATCCAGCGGCGGGCGTCGTTGATCTCTACCCCCATCGCGATGGTGTACACCAGCAGCGGTATCGACAACACCAGTAGCACCGGGGCCAGGCGCGAGTACTGCATGTAGTGCAGGAGGTAGCAGAGGTAAGTCAGGAGCAAACCTCCCACCACGAAGATGCCGTGCTTGATGAGGTAGAACTCCGTATTGCCACCGCGTTCGCGAAAGGCCATGGAACCGGTAGCGCTGTACACGGTAAGGATGGAGAAGATGGCCAGTAGGGCCACGATCACCCAGACGGTGCGGTCTCCTCTCAATTCGGCGTAGATGCGATTTCCAATTGACATGGGCTATAATTAAGGTCCGGGCTGATCCCGGAGGTTTAATACGGCTCGTTTGAATTGATTGCCGCGATCTTCGTAATGCGCAAACAGGTCGAAGCTGGCGCAGGCTGGAGAAAGCAAGACGACTTCTCCGGGATTGGCCAGCTCGCGGGCCCGGTGTACCGCGGCCTCGGCGCTCTGCGTTTCCACGATGGTGGCGACGCGCTCGGCAAAAGCGGTTCTTATTTTTCGATTGTCAAGTCCGAGGCAGACGATGGCTTTTACCTTTTGCTCCGCCAGTTCGAACAGGGGAGCGTAATCGTTGCCTTTATCGGTACCGCCCAGTATCCACACCACGGTTTGGTCCTGCGCCGCCAGGGCGAAGTAGGTCGCATCGACGTTGGTGGCTTTGCTGTCGTTGAGGTAATCGACCCCAGCGATGCGGGCCACCCATTCCAGGCGGTGCGGCGCGTTGACAAAACTTTCGAGGCCGGTTTGGATGACGGCGGGTTCGACTCCCAGCCGGAGGGCGGCCTCGATGGCGCAGCGGGCATTAAAGCGGTTGTGCGCCCCCTTTAGGCCGCACTTGGTCCAGTCGAAGCGGTACGGACCTACTTCCAGGTATTGCCCGTCGAAGGGATCGCCCTGGATGGCGATGGTGGCGAAGGGCCGCTCGCGTCCCGCAAGTTGGGCGCTGATGTTGGCGTCGTCACCATTGTAGAGCTTGCAGTCGCGCTGCTCCAGATTTTTTGCAATCCGGAGCTTCGACTGGATGTATTTTTCCATTTGGTAGTCGTAACGATCCAAATGATCGGGTGTAATGTTGAGCAGGATGGCGATTTGGGGATGAAAATCCACGGTGCCATCGAGCTGGAAGCTACTGATTTCGAGAACGTAATAGGGTCGGGCTTGCTGGGCAACGAGACGGGCGTAACTTTTGCCGATGTTTCCTCCGATGTTTACCGAGTATCCCGCCGTATCCAGCAGGTGGTAAAGGAGTTTGGTGGTGGTCGTTTTCCCGTTGCTGCCGGTGATCCCAATCACGGTAGCTTCTGTCGTATGTCGAAACGCAAATTCGATTTCGGATATCACCGGAATGCCGGCGGTGAGTAAGTCCTGAATCAGGGGGATCTGATCGGGTATTCCCGGACTCTTAACCACGACGTCGGCGGCGAAGATGCGTTCCCTCGTATGTCTGTTTTGTTCCCATTGGATGCGGCAGTGATCGAGCTCTTGGCGGTAGGGCGCGGCAATCGTCCCTCGGTCGGAGACCCAAACGTCCCAACCCGATTGTTGTGCCAGTACAGCAGCACCGGTTCCGCTTTCGCCAGCCCCAAGGATCGCTACCTTTTTCATTCGTCAGATTCATTAGCCAGGGTCAGTGGGAACAATTATTTTCCCCAACCGCCACTAGCGAATTTTCAAAGTAAGCAGGGTCAGCACGGCCAGTAGAATCCCAACGATCCAGAAGCGCGTTACGATTTTGGCCTCCGGCATGCCCTTTTTTTGATAATGGTGATGGAGCGGCGACATCAAAAAGACCCGTCGTCCTTCCCCATATTTTCTTTTGGTGTATTTAAAGTAAGATACCTGAATCATCACCGAGAGATTTTCGACCAGGAAAATCCCACAGAGCACCGGTATCAACATTTCTTTGCGAATCAGGATGGCGATGGAAGCGATGATGCCTCCGAGGGTCAAACTTCCCGTGTCGCCCATAAATACCTGCGCAGGAAAGGAGTTGTACCACAAAAAACCGACACAAGCCCCCAAAAAGCAAGCGATAAAGATCACCAGCTCCCCCGTACCGGGCAGGTAAAGAATTTCGAGGTAATCGGCCGCGATGACGTTACCGGAGACGTAGGCAAAAACCCCCAGCGCCGTACCGATGATGGCGCTCACTCCGGTCGCCAAACCATCCAGACCGTCGGTCAGGTTCGCCGCATTCGACACCGCCGTCACCACCAGGATGACGAAGGGCACGAAGACGAGCCAGACAAACTGGGCCGCGTTGTCGCCCAGAAACCCCAGAAACATGCAATAATCAAACTTTTGATCCTTAAAAAACGGAACATTCGTTAATGTCGTTTTTACGCGAGCGGTATAGCCCACTTCGTTCGGAAAGCTTTCTACCACCACGTAACCCTGGTCCACGGCCTCCTTGAGGTCCATCTGTACCACGATCTCGTCGTGCATCAGCATCGTCACGCCGATAATCAGCCCCAGCACCACCTGCCCCAAGATTTTGGATTTGCCGCTGAGGCCTTTTTTATTTTTCAAAAACACCTTGATGTAATCGTCGGTAAAGCCGATGATTCCCATCCAGGTCGTCGCCAGGAGCATCAGGAGGATGTAGATATTTTGCAAGTTCGCCATCAATAAGCAGGGCACCATGATCGCCATGATGATGATGATCCCCCCCATCGTGGGCGTTCCTTGCTTGGCCAGTTGGCCTTCCAGGCCCAGGTCGCGAACCGTTTCGCCGATTTGCTGCTTTTGCAACCAGCGGATGATTCTACCGCCAAATACCATCGAGATCACCAGTGAGATGCTCACCGCGGCTCCCGCGCGGAACGTAATGTACTCAAAGAGTCGGCTACCGGGGCCATCAAAGAGTTGGGCTAAGTAGTAAAACATAGTAGTTCGTATCGGCCAGTCGTCCCCCCAGCTCGATTGGTTTAGGTTTTAGGTATTTACTCATTCCCGATTCAAAGGCGCAGCAGCAGATAGGGTGTTTACGCTACCTGCTGTCTGCAAGCCGTAAAATGAATCTGAGAATGATAATAGTTGTGCGTCAATGGGGAGTCAAGCCCAATGCTTGCCACAGTATGGCCTTGTCGTCAAAAGGCTGTTTGACTCCGTTAATGTCCTGGTATTTTTCGTGTCCCTTGCCCGCCACCAGAATCAGATCGCCCCTTTGGGCCAATCGGCAGGCAGTTCGGATCGCTTGACGTCGGTCGCTGATGCGGAGTACTTGCGGTTTTTGCTCGGCCCTCAAGCCCGCCTCCATCTCGTCGAGAATGGCCTCGGGGTCCTCCGTCCGGGGATTGTCCGAGGTCAGGATGACTTGCTGACTGCCTTCGCAGGCGGTGCGGGCCATGATCGGCCGCTTGCTCCGGTCGCGATCCCCACCACAACCCACCACGGTAATGATCCGCTCGTGGCCCGTTTTTAGGGCAGCAATGGTGCGCAGTACCTTTTCCAGGGCATCGGGGGTGTGTGCGTAGTCGACAATCCCGATGATCTGGCGTTCCTGATCCAGTACGTAATCAAAGCGGCCTTCCGCCGCTGCGAGCTGACTTAAGGCCGTCAGCACCTCCAGTTTTTCCTGCCCCAGCAGGCGCGCCGTTCCGTAAACGGCCACCAGGTTGTAGGCATTGAAATCGCCGATCAAACGGCTGTAAAAGTCTTCGCCATCGAGCTCCAGGTGCAAGCCACTCAGTCCGTTGTCGAGTACCTTGGCCTTGAAATCCGTCAGGGTCCGTAGGCTGTAGGCCCGTTTGCGAGCCCGGGTATTTTGCAGCATGACCGCACCGCGCTTGTCGTCCTGATTGGTGAGGGCGAAAGCCACCGGGGGCAAGTCGTCAAAGAAACGTTTTTTGACCCGCAAATATTCGGCAAACGTCTGGTGATAATCCAAGTGGTCGTGGGAGAGGTTGGTAAATACCCCACCGGCAAAGGCCAAACCCGCAATGCGGCGCTGGTGGATGGCGTGGGAGCTGACTTCCATAAAGGCGTAGTCGCAACCCGCCTCGACCATGTCCCGCAGTAGGGCATTGATGGCCACGGCATCGGGGGTGGTGTGGGTGGCGGGGATGGTCTGCCGGCCGATCTTGTTTTCGACCGTCGAGAGCAGCCCGACCTTATAGCCAAGTTGGCTAAAGAGTTGGTGTAGCAAAGTGGCTACGGTCGTCTTTCCGTTGGTTCCCGTGATGCCGACCAGCTGTATTTCCCGCGAAGGATGCGCGTAAAAGTGGCTGGCCAGTAGCCCCAAGCAGGGGGCCGTATCTTCTACTTGGATGGTACATACCTCTTTTGGTACCCCGCTGTCAAATGTTTCGGCGACCACCGCTACGGCGCCGATTTGGATGGCGGATTCGATGAATCGATGGCCATCCACCTGGCTGCCGCGCAGGGCGACGAACAAACTACCCGGCCCCACTTGGCGGGAATCAAAATCGATTTGCCGGATCGTCTGATCTGCAGGTCCTTCGATTTTTCGAACGGGTAGTTTGTCTATCAATTCGCTTAAATCCACCACGGTTAGCTGTGTTTCATAGTGTGGTGAACCAGTAGTAGTCTCAATAATCTCAAATTAATCGTGTTGAAATAGTGCTGTAATAGTGCTGTAATAGTGTATAGTGTGAGGAGTGCCTCCGTAAATAGTTTCCATCGTGCTGTTTTCATTATTCCGAGTCAATTCAGGGTCAGTTTGATGGTCTGCCCCCGGATCGGAGTACCCGAGCGGAGGGATTGCAAGACCACTTTGCCCGCGCCGCTTACGACAACTTTTAGGCCCCGATTTTCGAGGAGATAGAGGGCATCGCGCAGCCCCATCCCCACCACGTTGGGCACCTGCTCTTCGGGGAAATTGCGCGAGTACAGGCGCAGCGTGTCCGCTACCGCTTCGATGTAGGTCCAGTCGAGGTCGGCCGGACCCAAATGGGGCAGGTCCAGGGCTTCGAGCAGTAGGCGGTAGTCGCGCGCGAGTCCCAGCTGGGCGTCCGGCAAGCGGCGGTTGACCAGTTGCGGCGCGGGGCTGGTATTGAGCGGGCGGTACAGTTCGGTCCGGGTCGCCATACATTTGTCCGCAATTTCGCGGAAAACGGGGCCGGCCACTTCGCCACCGTAAATCCCGTTTTGGGTTGGCTCGCTGATCATGACGATACAGGAGTAAACGGGATTGTCGGCGGGAAAATAACCGACGAAGGAGGCACGGTGCTTAATGTTGCTCCGCCGCCGATCAAACTTGCGATAGTTGATCTGGGCGGTACCGGTTTTGCCCGCAAAGCGGTAGCGAGCTGTGTAAAGCGGCTGGGCCGTACCATTTTTGACCACCGACTCCAGCAAGAACTGGGCCTGGCGAATGGTCTCGGCCGAGGCGATCCTACGTTTGATGACCGTGGGCTTAAAAGTTTGGACCGTTTCGCCGAAGCGCTCAATGCTGCTGGTCAGATAGGGCTTCATCATGACCCCATCGTTGGCAATGGCATTGTAAAAAGAAAGCAATTGCAAGGGCGTAATGGTCAACTCGTAGCCAATCGACATCCAGGGCAGGGTGATGCCACTCCAATCTTCTTCTTCATTGTAGGCCTCCTTGAGGTACGGCGTGGCTTCCCCCTTGATCTCGATGCCGTTGGGGATGTGGAGATTAAAGGATTGTAGACGGTCAATGTACTTTTATGCTTTGCGGGTCTGATTATAGTGTTTATCGACCAATTTGGCCAATCCCACGTTCGACGAGATCTCAAAAGCCCGCTGGATGCTGATGGTATCGCTGTTAAAACTCTCCCGCGAGGCGTCGACCATGACTTCTTCGTAAAACTGGGCCTCTCCCTTTTCGATATCGATCGAATCGTTGAGTCGGACGTGGCCATCTTCCAACAAGGCCATGATGGCGGCCAGTTTGTAGGTCGATCCCGGTTCGACGGCCGAGCCCACGGCGTGGTTGTAGGACTCCCAGTAGCCGTCCGGGGTACGGTCGATATTGGCGATGGCTTTGATCGCTCCGGTATGTACCTCCATCAATACGGCGGTGCCGTTTTTGGCTTGGTGGTACTGGATGGCGCGGATCAGGGCTTGCTCGGTGATGTCCTGCAGGTTGATGTCGATCGTGGTGACGACGTCGTCGCCCACCACGGGTTCGATCTCGGTCAGGTCGTTGATGGGAATCCAGGCGTCGCCCGCCCGTTGCATCATCTGCTTGCCTTCTTTACCGGCCAGGATTTTGTTGAACGAACCTTCCAGGCCGACCGGCTTGGCGCCCTCGCGGACGTAGCCAATGGTGCGGTGGGCCAGAATGCCGAAGGGGCGTTTGCGTTCGCTCCGCCGTTGGACGATCAAGCCGCCCCGGTAACGTCCCTTGCGGAAGAGGGGGAACTTCTTGATCATTTGCATCTCCGAATAACTCGCCTTGCGTTTGATGAGGAGGTTGCGTTTGCCCGCTTCGCGCTGTTCGAGGAGGTACTGGTAATAGCCCCCCACGGTGTAGGTATTGTCGACGTAAGTGGCCAGACAAAAAGCCAGCGAGTCGAGGTTGTTCGCAAAGTCATCTTCCGCCATGGCGGTTGAGTTTGGATCAAATCGTATTTCAAAGAACGGTAGCGAGGTGGCCAATAGCGAACCATCCTCGGCTAGTATGTTGCCCCGTTCCGCCTGTACCGCGATGGGTTTGACGTAGAGGCTGTCCCCCTTGCTGCGCCAGTACTCGCCTTCGAGTACCGAGATTTGGACCGCCTTGGCAAAGATCAAAATCGCAACGACTAAGATGATGACCATGACGATGTAAACCCGAATTAGTATCTCATTTTTTATGTTCATGCGGCACTGGCTTCGCTGCGGGTTTAATCTTTGGGGATGACAATTTTCTTTGGACTGCTACGGGGCATGCGCAATTTGAGGACTTCGGCCTGTCGGACCACCTCGGATCGCTTGGAGTTGTACATCAACTCGGATTGTAGCGACATGTAGTTCCAGCGCAGTTCCTTGACTTCCTTTTGCAGCAATTGGATTTGGCGCACCTTTTTTTCGGAATAGTGCGCATTGGCAATGTAGGTGGCGGCCAGTAGGCCCAAAAAGAGGATAAAGGGCAGATTCTTGAGAATCGTTCCGGCGTTAAAGTCGCCGATGGTGGTCCATCCCGATGTCTTTTTCTTTGCCATTTATGATGCTGCGGACCCGGAGGCCCAAATTGTCCATTACTCTAATTTATCTTCTCGGCGTAGCGCAGCTTTGCGCTTCGTGCTCGGGGGTTGCGTCGCAACTCTTCGGGGCTGGCCAGTTGGGCCTTTTTGGTCAGGATGCGAAAGGGGCGTTCGATATTGCCGTAAAAATCCTTGATGACTTCTCCCGCGGTGTTTCCGGTCTTAAAGAAGTTTTTGACCAGGCGATCCTCCAGCGAGTGGTAGGCAATGACGACCAAGCGTCCTCCCGGTCGGAGTACTTCCCGGGCTTCGGCTAGGAAGCTTTCCAGGGCCCCCATCTCGTCGTTGACTTCGATGCGGAGGGCTTGAAAAACCTGTGCCAGATAGCGGTTGCGGTTGCCCCGTACGAGGGGGTCGAGCAGCAGCATAAAATCGGTGGTGCTGCGGATGGCTCGCCGTTCGCGTTCGGCGACGATGGCCTGGGCCAGGGTTTTGGCATTGCGGACCTCGCCGTAGCGACTAAACAGGCTTTGCAGGGCCTCGGCACTGTAGGTCCGTAGGATATCCGTTGCCGTCCGCTCCCCTTCCCGATTCATTCGCATGTCGAGATCGGCTTCGAAACGGTAGGAAAAACCGCGTTGGGCATCGTCTAATTGGTGGGAAGAAACGCCTAGATCCGCCAGTATCCCGTCGACTTGGCCTGCGCCGTGCAGTCGGAGGAAGCGCTTGAGAAAGCGAAAATTATGGTGGATAAAGGTGAAGCGCTCATTCTCAGTAATCAGATTCGGCAAAACGTCTTCATCTTGATCAAAGCTGTACAAGTGCCCGTTGGCACCTAGCTGTTGTACTATCAGTCGGGAGTGGCCACCGCCGCCGTAAGTCGCATCGACGTAGACGCCGTCCGCCACGATTTGGAGGGCCTCGACGCTTTCCGTCAGCAGTACCGGCTGGTGGTAATCCATTCGATCCCGGGGTTTATTTATTCCGCGTGGTTTTCTCGATCCGGGCTGGTGGGGACGGAGGGGTCCGTCATATCAACATCGCCCATTACCTCCTCGGCCAGATCAGAAAAATCATCGGGTTCATCATTCAACATTTGGTCGTAGCGTTCTTTGGACCAGATTTCCACCCGATCATTTACCGCCGACAAAACGACCTCTTTTTCAATCCCCGCGTATTCGACCAGTCGCTTGGGTAGCAGTATGCGATCGGAGGCATCGGGAGCAATTTCGGTGGCGCCGCGGTAGATGAAGCGCATAAACTCCCGCTACATTAACTAATAGCCGATCAACATGATCACCAGAGCA
>ERZ1740065.429-NODE-429-length-22325-cov-4.930938_pt1 | contig 22325 bp, 18 predicted proteins | sample MGYA00581738_ERZ1740065 | MGnify/ENA primary metagenome ERZ1740065 (study PRJEB43018, sample SAMN04849749) | marine metagenome | isolation source: floating plastic debris | place: Pacific Ocean | collected 2008-09-01 | study: EMG produced TPA metagenomics assembly...
TAGAGGCTAAGCTACCTGTGATTATTGACTTTAAATATTTAATTAGTGATAGCCCCTAGTAAAAATTAAGGTAAAACTGGGTGTAGCCTAAAGCTGACTCGGCAGTGTGGCTATCAGTTTGCCGCCCATCCTTTGCCGCCTACCCATCGACCTTTGGCGATCGCCCCAATGGACACTCCCACCTTTCCAGAAGCTAACCATCCGTTAATTGCCGCCCTTGCCAACCGCAGCGACCTAGAGCTGTTGGACCTGTTTAAGCGCTACCCCGACGCCGGTCGCTACTTTGTGACCCTATTTTGCCGCTACAGTCCGATCGTTTACACCTTGGTGCGCCACTCAGCCCCGTCGGCGGTGCAAGGGGACTATTTGTTTGCCAAAATCTGGCAGCGTATTTATCGAGAGCTGCCCACCTTGGACTTGACCCGCGCCAGCGAACAGCTTCCCGGCAATCTGGAAGAATTTACCTTTCAAAACTGGTTGATTAACATCACTGCCCTGTCCATTAACCAGGCGGAGCTTCCCTCCATCGAATCCATTCACTATTCCCTCAGTTCCGCGTCGCCTCCCCTGTGGTGCTACCTGGAGTCTGCCCTGGATCGCCAGGATGCCATGGTGCGCCTAATGATCATCATGGCCCAAACCCTGCATTGGAGCGAGCCGCGCATTGCCGCTTACTTGCAAGCGGAAGGGGAAAAAACATCCACGGCCACCGTTCGTAGCAAACTCCGCCAAGGCTACCGTAAGCTAGAGGATGCCCTCCCGGCGGATATTCGCAGTATTTATATGGGAGAGGCGTTTATGGGAGAAGCATTTGAGGGTTGGTCTGGTGCGGCGATCGCCTCCGACCCCACCCAACCGCTTCTATAGCCCCTCAGGTCCCCCCGGCTACTGCAACCCCTTCCTAACCCACCCGACATTCATCCCAATAGTCCACTGAAATTCCCTTCTCGCCCCAGGTTCCACTGCTAAGCAATCTGGACATTCTGGCGGTACTACCTACGCAACTTTAAAACGGTCACCATGGCGCGATCTAACCTGAAACGACTGGGGCAATATTTATATCCCCACCGCAAAACAGTCCTGTTGGGCGTGGGAGCATTAATGGTGGTCAATGGGCTAGGGGTATATATTCCCTTTCTGATTCGAGACAGCGTTGACAACCTGCAGGTGAACTTCGATTTTGATCAGGTTTTAAACGCTGTCGTCGCCATTATTGTCCTAACCACCATCATGGGAGCTGTGCGCATGGTTTCGCGCATTTTGCTCTTCGGAGTAGGGCGCCAGGTGGAATTTGACCTCAAGCAGTTGATCTTTGAGCACCTGCTGAAAATGGAGCCGGCCTATTTCTCCGCCAATCGCATCGGCGACACGATCAACCGTGCCACTAGCGACGTGGATAATATTCGCCGCCTGCTGGGGTTTGCGGTGCTGAGCTTAGCGAATACCCTCTTTGCCTATGCCTTTACCTTGCCGGTGATGCTGAAAATCAGCGCGACCCTGACGCTCCTCGCTCTGGCGGTGTACCCCTTTATGTTTTTGATGGTGCATTTGTTTAGCAATCGCCTGCGGGACGAACAGGAGGCGGTTCAGGATGAGCTATCGGAAATTAGCAACTTGATTCAAGAGGACGTGAGCGGCATTGCTCCCGTTAAAATCTACGCCCAGGAAGAGAATGAGGAAAAAGCGTTTCATGACCTTAATCAACAACTTCTGAAGGCCAATTTAAACCTGGCGAAAACCCGTAACGTGCTGTTTCCCCTGTTGGGTGGTCTTGCTAGCGTTAGCTTACTGGTGCTGTTGTGGTTTGGAGCTGGCGAAATTTCTGAGGGGCGTATTAGTATTGGCGACTTCCTGGCGCTGATTGTGTACGTGGAGCGTTTGGTGTTTCCTACGGCCTTGCTGGGCTTTACCATTAGCGCCTATCAGCGGGGGGAGGTGAGTATCAACCGCGTTGAGGCGATTTTGCAAACCCAGCCGAAGGTGTTGACTGAGCCTGATGCGATTCCCCTGTCCCGAGACCAGGTGCGCGGCAAAATTCGTATTGATCACTTGTCCTATCGCTATGGCGGCAGCACGGAGTGGGCTCTCCAGGATGTGTCTTTTACCATTGAGCCGGGAGAGCTGGTGGCGATCGTGGGCCCTGTTGGCTGCGGTAAGTCTACTTTGGTTAATGCCATTCCGCGACTGTTGGATATTGAGCCCAATACGGTCTTTTTGGACGGTATTGATATTACCCGTCTGGATTTGGCGAATTTGCGCCGGGCGATCGCCTATGTGCCCCAGGAAAGCTTTTTATTTAGCACCACCATTGCCAACAATATTCGCTACGGCGATCCGGAGCGGGATTATGGAGCCATTGAAGGGGCGGCCCAGAAAAGCCAAATTCACCAGGAAATTCAAGCGTTTCCTAAGCAGTACGACACGATCGTCGGTGAGCGAGGCATTACCCTGTCGGGGGGGCAGCGCCAGCGATCGTCCCTGGCTCGGGCGTTGTTATTCGACGCGCCGATTTTGATCCTGGATGACGCTTTGGCCAGTGTGGACAATCAGACGGCAACAGCAATTTTGGATCAGCTTCGTCAGGGGCGCGATCGCAAAACTATTATCTTTATTTCCCACCAGCTTTCAGCCACTGCCACCGCCGATCGCATTGTGGTGATGGACCACGGGGAAATTGTGGCGATCGGAACCCATGACCAACTGCTGGAGGATCCTGGTCTTTACCGCAACTTATGGAACCAACACTCCCTAGAAGCTGCTTTTGCATAGCCATTCTTCGGAAAGGGAATTAGGAGCCAATAGAGGGGGCGTCTGAGCCTCCCATTTGTTAGACCCATTCGAACTCCGATATAGCTACCCCTAGATCGCAATAGTTAGGTCAACGATCACTGATCCTGCCCAAGGGCATGCTTCGCCAGGAGGGAGGATTTTGGGTGATTTAAAGCGGCTTTTATAGTCCTTCTAAAATCTAATAGGACGCCTGGAAAAGCTTTAATGGGTACTCTGTTTCAACACAAGATGCGTCAATGGACGCTGAAGATTTAGGCTAAGTCGTTCATCCTCTGCCGCTCGCGAAGCTTTGGCGAGACCGATAGTGCGATCTTAGCTGTGCACCATTACGCTAAATCTCCCATCAAGTGAATGTCCTACATAAGTGGCAATTGACTATACCAATTCTCTAAATTAAAGCGATATGTAAAACCTTTGAGAGCCAGTTGCGCCGGGTATCTGGACTCTCTCCAAATTGGAGAATTGGGATTTGGTGTCAGAAGCCATGGTGGCTGAATATCCATCGTGACCTTTTAAGTGCTGTGAATAATTATGGGGATCTGCTGGGATGGTCACTGGATTCATGGTTTGGACGTCAGGATCAAAAGGAATTGGATATCCTAAAAAGTGACGATCTGAAAAATAACTTGAAAAAATAATGGCGATCCCCTGTGCAAAGGGTGCCTATGTGTAGTAGCTTTTACGAAAGTTTTTTAAACAACCGGCAAAGAAATTTTCGCTTTCCATAGGTGATCCCTTTGCACAATAATCACAGTTACCCCAGTTAGCCCTAAGGATCTTTTTTCTCGTTGCCTTTATCGATAGCGGGCGCAGGAAAAAAGCTTGGCGATAGCAACAATCGCCCAAGGCGGCTGACGGTATCCAGTGGTAACACGTTTCTCGTAGAACGCACTCTTAAACAGAGTTTCAACTACGGCTTCTAATCTATTGGCGATTTCTCCACATTAATTTGGCGTGTCGCCGCACCACCCTATAAACACCGACTCTCACCACTCGGGGACACTGGATATGATCAACTTACTTAACCTATTTTTCTTCGACTTAATGGTGCTTGCCCTGTCGTATGGACTGGGGTCGCTGCCTACGGGCTACCTTATGGGGCGTTTTTTGCGCGGCATTGATTTACGCGACCACGGGTCTGGCTCTACGGGAGCCACCAACGCCTTGCGGGTGTTGGGAAAAAAGCCTGGCGCATTTGTTTTAGTGGTTGATGTGCTGAAGGGCGTTGGTGCAGTTCTGGTGGCGCGCTATTTGGGGAACAGCGTCTTGGATGCTGCCCAGCTAGGGTGGTTGCCGTGGCTGGAAGTATTTGCCGGATTAAGCGCTGTTGTGGGGCACAGTAATCCTATTTGGCTGGGATTTCGTGGCGGCAAGTCTGTGGCAACAGGGCTAGGAATTTTAGTGGCTCTGTCTTGGGCGGTGGGCTTGGCAACTTTTGGAGTATTTGCCCTGTGCTTGAGCCTGTCGCGTATTGTTTCCTTAAGCTCGATTGCTGGAGCGATCGCCGTTTCAGCGTTAATGCTTATTAGCGGCCAGCCCGTGGCCTATTGTTTATTTGCGATCATTGCTGGCGGCTATGTGGTGTGGCGTCATCGCAGCAATATCCAGCGCCTAATGGCTGGCGTTGAGCCTCGCATCGGCCAAGTAATGGCCCAGAAATGAAATTTAGAAACAAAGTCAAAAAACAAAGTCAAAATAAATTCTGACTCAACCCACTCGGAATGCTTTTGATTCCGACGAGAGTGTAGGAAGGACGTTCTATCCTTTCCTACACCCCCATTTTGTCGTCGGCAATCTAGAAAACGAGTACTAACAGGATACCCGTCATTTCCAGTTTGAATAGTCTTTAGTGAACAGATTGAGAAAATATCGGGCGATGGGCAAAATTTAGCCCGTCCAATGTGTGCTCCCGTTACTGTGTTCCCAACTCTTGCGATCGCTGGGACGCGGCCTGTACCGCCTGAATTATCGCCGAACGAAAGCCGTTTTCTTCCAGCGCTGCTACTCCAGCGATCGTGGTGCCCCCGGGGCTGCTAACTCGGTCTTTTAAAATCGCCGGATGCAGCTCCGTCTCTGCCATTAATTGAGAGGCTCCCAGCACCGTTTGTAACGCCAATTGGCTAGCAATTTCCCGAGGTAGTCCCGCCGCAACGCCACCATCGGCTAACGCCTCCACCATCAGCGCCACATAGGCTGGACCGGAGCCCGACACGCCCGTGACCCCATCCATTAAACTTTCCGGCACTTCCACCACTGATCCTACCGCCTCAAAAATTTTCCGGGCAGTGGCAAATTGGTCGTCGCTTACTTTGACTCCTCGGGCGATCGCCGTAATTCCCGCTCCCACCGTCGCTGGCGTATTAGGCATGGCCCGCACCACGGGCACTTTTTCTCCCAAGCCTAAGGACAAAGTTGACAAGGAGGTGCCTGCCAAAATTGACAGCACCAGCGGCGGCGACCCCATCCCCTGAAACGAAACGTCGAGGGAGGGCGACACTTTACTAAAAATTTGCGGCTTAACGGCCAATAAAACAACAGAAGCCGAGGAAGCCACATCAGCGTTGTTTTCCGTAACTTCAACGCCGTACTGCTCCCTCAGCGTATCGCGACGAAGAGGTGATAAATCGCTGACTAAGATTTTTTCTGGATCATAAAGCCTGCCACTCACAATTCGCGACAGCAGGGCTTCCCCCATGACGCCACCACCAATAATTCCTAAATCCGTTGTCAAACCATACCCTCCTTCAGTCATTGCTTCCTAAGCAGACCGATTTTAGCGCTGGTTTTTCCACATCAAAAGGAATAACAGGTCAGATTGGCATAAACCTTTCTGGATCTAGCTAAGTTCGTGCTCTATTGGGCAACAGATTGTTGGAAGCGATCGCTCGCCCAAACGGGAGCACTACCGGGAGCTTGACCCTGGCGCGCCTGAGCCTGTAGCACTTCGCGAACCAAGCCAGACTGGGTGCTGACCTGAACACAGTTCGGCGTAAACAAGAAAATGCTTTCGCCAATGCGCTCCTGGTGGCCATCTAAGGCATAGGTACCGCCAGCAATAAAGTCCACAGATCGCTGAGCCTGGTCGGGATCCATCAGGGTTAAATTCAAAACCACTGACTTGCGCTCTCGTAGCGCCTGAATCGCTTGGGGCATCTCCTCAAAGGAGCGGGGCTCCATTACCATCACCTCGGAAAAATTGCCTGCTGCTCCTGGCATACCGATCACCTTGCTCCCTACAGACGAACTTCCTGCCTTTCCATCAACCGACCGACTTGTAACCCCAGCAGTGGCGCTGGTTTGAGCCAAGGGCGATCGCGAGCGGCGAGGACTTGAGGCCGCTTCAGAGGTGGCACTAACAGCAGGGGTAATACCCTGGTTATCGCGATACATATTTTGATAATCGCTGCTGCCGCCCACCTCATCGTATTCGTATTCGTACTCAACGGGGTCGCCGAGTCCCACGATATCCTTAAGTTTAGAAAAAATAGCCTTCACCTCGTTACTTCTCCGCTGCTGAGTGATGACAGTTAAGGGTAGGTCGTTTGTTCGACACGGGGCACAACTAAGCCATGACATTACGTCATAAAATCGCTGACCCTAGAAGCGCCGAGACTTCTTTCTTCCTTGATACTGCTATTTCAGCCCAACAACTCTTGACAAATCGATCAAGATATTGAACCAAAGTTTACTGCAATATTCCGAGATTCGGTAGCTGCTTGCCCTAGAAAATTTAAGACTTTGTCATTTTCTAAATCGATGAACCCTGACAGTTATCAAGGACGTTTGAAATATTTCAAACTATTTCATTTACCAGAACGCGCTTTTAATCGCGATCTTGCGAGCTACGGGTTGCCATTAATCAAATCTCAAGCTCAATAGCGGCGAGGGGGCAGCTCCTAATATTTCTATTTAGAAGAGCATATTATTCCCACTGCTTGAGGCTTCTGGAGTCTGATTAATGACACGCTCTAAATCCCTTGAGGGAATCAAGTTTTAATTGGCGTTGTCTCTGGAAATATAGCTAATGCTTCAAATATGACTAAAGTTTTGTAATGGTCAATTTAACCAGTAGCCCAATTTAAAGAATATCGGCTAAATATGTTCTACTTCTGCATAGATTTTGACAGAAATCAGGATTTATCGACGGATTTACCGCATCAATGCGTGCTGTTTTAGGCAGCTGCCAATCTCAAGAGATTTGCAATGTAGAAGAGAGCCTAGAAATATCGTTAAAGGTTGCGACTCTGGCTTTAGGAGTGCCCTTGATGGTGTGTTGGTTTTTATCGAATTGATTATGTTTGAACTGACTATATTGAACCGACTATCAATCCCATTCCTCAACGGTTATTTTTCTCGTTCGCCAAAAATGGTTCGTCCTAGGCGAACGATGGTGCTACCAGCGGCGATCGCATCTTGATAATCTCCAGACATGCCCTTGGATAACTGGTCAAACTGCACCCAATGCTCCCGGGATTGACGTTGAACGGTATGGAACAGGTCTTGGGCTTTGCTAAAGCAGTGACGTGTTTCCTCAAGATTGAGCCCCAGCGGTGGAATAACCATCACGCCGCGAATCGCCACATTGCTCAGCAGGTAAAGCGCCGGCAGGTCTGCCATCAGTTCATCAATATGCCAGCCTGTTTTGCTGGGATCAGGCAAAACTTTGACCTGTAAACACAGATTGGGACGGCGATTTTCTCCCTGGGCTAGGCGATCCAGGCGCTGGGCTAATTTAAGATTATCGACAGAATGAATCCAGTGGAAATGGGCGATCGCCTTTTTGGCCTTATTCGACTGCAACGTGCCAATAAAATGCCATACCAATTCTGATAAATCTGCGAGCTCTTCCTGTTTAGGGAGTGCCTCTTGAATTCGGCTTTCTCCAAAGTGTCTTAAACCGCAATCGTAGGCAGCACGAATATAGGGCGTTGGCTTTTTCTTGCTAACGCCCATTAAGGTGACCGACGAGGGAATCTCTTGTTTTAACTGGGCAACGCGATCGCGGATTAACGACTCAAACGGTTTGGTGGCGGTGCTGGACATAAAGGAATCAAGAGCTTAGGGGCGATCGCGACACTTTAAAATGCTAGAAAATTAAAAACACTATTGCGTTGCTTCTTAAGAATTAATACCGATTGCTTTTGGAAATATAGTCCCAACCAATACGGCAAAATATTGTATTGAAAGTTGAAAAAATCATTGAAAGGTGCGACGGAAAATATCTTGAATTTCTTTGTACTCTGCCATTTTTCTGCTACGTCTTAAAACACGCATCTGGTTTTCCACTAAGCTGCGAGCATCGCCGCGACTTAAAGGTTCTACCGCCATCCCAGTGTCGCCTTCTTTAACCAGAAAAAATAATCGTTGCGCGTATAAAGTTGTGTATAAATCTTGGCCGTTTCCTAAGGGGCAAATCAGCAGAAGCAAGCCAAAGGTAGGGTGATTAAAGTAATTTTCTAGACTCATTCTAGTTCGTCAAAGGACTGAGAAAAATTTTAGAAAGCAACTGGCAGCAATCCTGAAATTAGCGCCAAAGCTATGGGCTGATCTTACTTATGGAGCTTAGGAAGTGGGAGGAACTTTGCTTTTTAAGCAATCCATATTCTATCGGAGAAGCACTTATTAATCCAACCGCGTTAAATAACCCCGTTGAAAATAGCATTCTAGCCATATTGAAAATAATGTTGGTGCTTATTCTTGCTGGGCTGCTATTGATATGGGCGCTGATTTTGTCTGCCCTTTGTGCAGGAAATCCGCTCAATCTGATTGCCCTGGAATGATGGCGATCGCCGTAGCCATGGCGTAATCTCCATCGTGGGTAAAGCTCAGTCGCCACAGGGCGCGATCGCTGGGGTCAAGTATTTTCAATTGTTGCCAAGCGCCGCCGGTAAATTGCGGGCGTGGCTCACCCGATGGTAGACGCTTTACGGAAACATCCACATAATTGATGCCGGTCCAGCCGGTGCCCAGAGCTTTGATGATCGCCTCCTTCGCCGCCCAACGTCCCGCAAAACGCCGCGCCACTTCAGCTTGAATCGGCTCGGATTTGTCCTGGGAATCAATTGTGGGCACAGGCGATCGCCGCCAACAATCCTGCTGTTCTGCGGGCGTATAGATCCGATTAATAAAACGCTGACCGAATCGCTCTAAATTGCCCTGGATGCGGGAAATTTGAACGATATCGGTGCCCAATAAAAGTTCCACAGGTTTGGAATGGTTTGGCGTTTATTTGATGTTTATTGGAGATTTACCTGCTAAGGGCTGTCATCAGTTTAATCCTTAAGTCAATAGCCGTAAGGGTTTCAGCCCCTAGCCTTGTTTGTTTTTAAAGGGCGCGCATTCCCCACTGCATAAGGCTTCTGGAGATTAATTGACGACACGCCCTAGGTTCCTGCTGGTTATCCAATATTTGAGCTTTTAGGATGGCTGGGACTGGCTGGAAATGGCGCTCAGTTGGGCGGTGGCTTTGATTAGGGATTCGTGCCATTCTCGCTCGGGGTCGCTGTCGGCCACAATGCCTGCACCCACTTGACCGATGATTTGCGATCGCCCACCTTGACTGTCAGTCGGCAAGAGCAACGTGCGAATGGCAATATTCAAATCTAGCTGACCTCGATGGTCGATATAGCCGAAGGAGCCATAAAACAAGCTGCGCCGCACCGGTTCCAGCGCCTCAATAATTTCCATACACCGCACCTTGGGGCAGCCGGTGATGGTGCCGCCGGGAAAGAGAGCACGAATGGCGTCGATCCCATCGGAGTTGTCTGACAATTGTCCCACCACGTTGCTTACCAGGTGCATCACGTGGCTGTAGCGCTCCACCGTAAAAAATTCATCCACCGCCACCGATCCCCAGCCACATACCCGCCCTAAATCATTGCGCTCCAAGTCCACTAACATGGCGTGTTCCGCCCGTTCCTTGGGATCGGTGGACAGATCCCGCGCCAGAGCCTGGTCTTCCGTGGAGGTTTGCCCTCGCGATCGCGTGCCTGCAATGGGTCGGCTGCTGATGATTGGGGTGTCGACGTCGGGGATCACATTCAGCAAACGCTCTGGGGAACAGCTCACCACCTCTCCCCAGGGCGATCGCCAATAGCTGCCAAAGGGGGAGGGGTTGATGGCTTGGAGGGTGCGATACAGGGACCAACTGTCCCTGGGAGCGGGGGTGGAAAAACGCAGGGACAGGTTTGCTTGGAAAATATCCCCAGCGCGAATATGCGCCTTGGCTCGTCGTACCGACGCCATATAGTCCTCTTGGGTGGAGTGGAATCGGAGGCGATCGCCCAGAGTGTGCAAAATTTCCTGGGGATCAGCAGCCTTGGTAAGGCTTACGTTGGGCAAGGGGGGAGCGCTTCCTAAACGCTGCTCCAAAATTGGCAAATCCTCCGCCCCTGTCGTCGCCAGCCACAGGCGCTGTTCCTGATGGTCCAATACGGCAAACTGCTCTGGCTCGTACCAGTACACCACCGGGAACGGTAGCGGATCCTCCCGTAAATAGGGCAGTTGCTCCACTTCCCACCCCAGATCATATCCCAGCCACCCCAGCCAGCCACCCTGAAAAGGGAGGTCGCTGTGGGGGGGCAATCCCCGGTTTTCTAAAGGATGGGAACGGTGCAGACGATGGAGTTTTTTGAGCCACGGCAGCCCCTCTCCTAAGAGTGGTGCCCACAGGCGAGGCTTTCCATTTACCCATCGAGGCGGTCCGGCGCAAATTGAATAGCGGGAAAGTTTCTGGGCTACGGCGCAAAAGTGGTGTGTGGGATAGGGGCTTTCTAGGAGTGTGGCGATCGCCTCGATTCCATTCAAATTATTTTGATGCTCTAAGAATAATGCGGCAAAAATATCCTGACCGGTGCGCTGGTCGAGGGGAAGCGATCGCCAATACCAGGGCTTTGCCACTTCTAGAGATTGTGGCTGGCTTGTTTTCTCCTCAGCGGTTCCAGTGAACGGTATATCCAAACGGGGGGAAGAGAAACAAGTCACGGCAGTAACGGCTAAACAAATTGATTTGAACAATCTATATGATTACTTGCGGGCACAGTTAATGATCGCGGGCGAATTTACCGTCAAAACTTCCCTAAACCTGGCAGCATAGCGATAACGCAACGGAGAAAGCTGATGGGGGCGACACCGCAGGCAACGAAACAGGCACTACTGTGTGGATACTACGGCATGGGCAATGGCGGCGATGAGGCCCTGTTGGCAACATTGCTACAAATGTTGCCCGACTCTGTAAAGCCGCTGGTGTTGTCCGGTGACCCTGACCAAACCCGACGCCGCTACGGTGTTAAAGCAATTCCGCGTAAGTCAGGGCTCGATATTCTCAGTGGGCTGTCCAGTGCCGACGCGTTTATTTGGGGCGGCGGTAGCTTAATGCAAGACGCCACCAGTGCTATAAATCCCATTTATTACGGCGGTTTAATGGGGCTGGCCCAGGGGATGGGCTTAAAGACGATCGCCTGGGGGCAGGGTATTGGACCTTTGAAGCGATCGCCCAGTCGCTGGCTCACGCGCCGAACTTTTAGGGGATGCAGTGCCATTAGCGTCCGTGACGGAGAGTCGGGTAAATGGCTGCGCCGCCAAAACATTGATCAGTTTGTATTGGCTCCCGATACCGTGTGGGCATTAAAGGCGTCGCCAGTGACCGCAGCCGCAGCCCTGCCAAGCCCTCGGATTGCCGTGGTGTTGCGATCGCACCCCACCTTGACCCCCCAGCGACTGACGGCGATCACCCAGGGATTGAACCGGCTTCAGCTCGCCACCCAAGCCTCCATCCTGTTGGTACCGTTCCAGCCGATGGTGGATCGTCCCATTGCCGATCACGTTGCCCGCTCCCTGTCCGGCTCCTACCGCATTGTGCAAATTGAAGATCCCGCTCGCCTCAAAGGACTCTTTCAGCAGGTGAATTGGACCCTGGCGATGCGCTTGCATGGAATGATTATGGCGGCCGCCGAAGGCTCCCGATGTTTTGCCCTCAGCTATGACCCCAAAGTGCTGGTGCTGGCGGAGGAATTGGGACTGCCGGTGTGGGATTTGCCCAGCGATCGCACCGATTTAGCCATGCCTGAGGACGGGGAAACTTTGGGGCGATTATGGCTAGAGGATTTTCTAGGTAATGGGGGATTATCACCGGCGAAAATTCAGTCCTATTGCGATCGCGCCCAAATGCACCAGGACGTTCTGCACCCAGTATTGGCTTGATTATCGTCTCGTGACAATCAGTTTTCAATACGTTGTTGAGTACTTTTTCAATACGGTTTTTTAGTACGCTTAAAATTCTATGCTGACTGGGCTTCTTCAATATTTTCTAGATTGCGTCCAAAGGGCAGAATTGCCACAATAACCAGCTTGAAATGCTGCTTTGCGAAAGGCAGACCCACGATGGTAAGGTCCAAAATAAGCCCGTGAAATAGGAGAGACAAGGCAAATCCCCAACCAAAAAACGCCACCCAAATCACATTTAAAATAACCCGTAACACACTATCAGCGCTGGGACGGGGAACCACCTCTTTTCCATAGGGCAACATGGTGGCAATACCCAACTTTATGGACTTTATTCCAAAGGGAATTCCCACAATAGTTAAACACAAGGTAAGCCCGCCCAAAATATAGCCAAGCCCGCTGACAAAGCCGCCAAAAATCAGCCAAATAATATTTCCCAATAGCGACATTGCTAGCCCCCTTCAATTGCCCATGAAATCATCTGTCTATTATCCTAACGGACTCCTTTAAGAATCATCACTGTTGAGGCTGAAAGTCCTGCCTTAACAGGGTTTGTGAAATTTATTGACTGCCGCAAAAATTATTGAAAGGGTGTGCTTGCGTATTTGTGCCTTCCGCAATGTTGAGTTTTGATCCGGCCAAAGCCGTCCTAAAAATCGTCAAAATATAATGATAATTGGGGGCTTCAGTTACTAAAATTAGGCACCAAATTAGGCACCAAAACGGTTATCCCAGGGGGGATCTATGCGAGCAGTTTTGATGGCCGGCGGCTCCGGTACTCGACTTCGTCCTCTCACCTGTGACCTGCCAAAGCCGATGGTCCCGATTCTGAATCGCCCCATTGCTGAACATATTCTGAACCTCCTTCGGCGCCACCAAATCTACGAAGTGGTTGCTACTCTGCACTACCTGCCCGATATGATGCAGGATTATTTTCATGACGGCAGCGACTTCGGGGTTCACCTAAATTACGCCGTGGAAGAGCGCCAGGCTTTGGGCACTGCGGGCTGTGTCAAAAATATTGAAGAGGTGCTGGACGATACTTTTATTGTGATTAGTGGCGAGTGTGTCACTGATTTTGTTTTGTCGGCGGCGATCGCTTTCCATCGAGAGAGCCAATCCTCCGCCACGCTAATCCTCAAGCGGGTTCCCAATCCACTGGAGTTTGGGGTGGTAATTCTGGATGATGACCAAAAAATTGTACGGTTCCTGGAAAAACCGTCTACGAGCGAAATTTTTTCCGATACGGTCAACACCGGCATTTATATCCTGGAGCCGACGGTGTTGGGATTCTTGCCAAAACACCAGGAGTGCGACTTTTCTAAGGATTTATTTCCCCTGCTTCTGGATAAAAATGTGCCCATGTATGGCTATGTGGCCGAGGGCTACTGGTGCGATGTGGGACACCTGGATGCCTATCGCAATGCCCAGTACGATGCTCTCCATGGCAAGGTGGCGGTGGATTTCCACTATGAGGAGCGATCGCCAGGAATTTGGATTGGACAAAACAACCAGGTGGACGGCAGCGCTCAACTTCACGCCCCGCTGATTATTGGCAATAACTGTCGCGTGGGTCCTGGAGCCGTCCTCGAATCGGGCACCATTATTGGCGATAACGTTACCATTGGCGACAACGCTGACCTGAAGCGATCCATTGTTTGGAACGGTGTAACCGTCGGGGCTGAGGCCCATCTGCGCGCCTGCACTGTGGGACGGGGCAGCCGCATTGATCGGCGATCGCACATTATGGAAGGGGCAGTGGTGGGTTCCCTGTCGGTGGTGGGAGAAGAGGCGCAAATCAGCCCCACCGTGCGCATTTGGCCCAGCAAACAGGTGGAGTCAGGTGCAATTCTCAATATGAACCTGATTTGGGGACAGGTGGCCCAGCGCGCCCTATTCGATCAGCGCGGGGTCGCCGGTCTGGCTAATATTGATATCACCCCGGAATTTGCCGTCAAGCTAGGCACTGCCTACGGGTCCACCTTGGATCCGGGGGATCACGTGTCCGTCTCGCGGGATCAGCGCAGCGTATCGCGCATGGTGGCCCGAGCATTTATTTCTGGACTTATGTCCGTGGGTGTTCACGTGTACAACCTGGAGGCGGCGGCAATTCCCGTGGCCCGTAATGCGGTGCCGTCATTGGGGGTAAAAGGGGGCGTCCATATGCGAGTGCACCCCAACCGTCCCGAGTCGATTTTGGTGGAATTTTTCGACGCGGACGGCATTAATATTTCCAAGGCTCAGGAGAAAAAAATTGAGGGGGCCTACTTCAAAGAAGACCTGCGGCGGGTGCAGGTGGGGGAAATTGGCAATGTGGTGTACCCAGCCCAAACCCTCGATAATTACCGCGATGCCTTTGAGCAACATCTCAAAACCAATATGCTCCTGAAAAGCTGCTCTAAGGTGGTGATTGACTACGCCTATGCGGTGTCGGGGGCCATTTTGCCTGAGCTGCTGGCCAAGTTTGGCTGTGATGCGGTGGTTCTAAACGCCAGCTTGCGCCAAACGGTGATTGCGGCGGAGGAGAAGGAACGGCTGCTGGTGCAGTTGGGACAGGTGGTGGATGCGGTGCGGGCTAGCTTTGGGGTGCAGGTGTTTGCCAATGGGGAGCAGTTTGTATTGGTGGATGAAAATGGGGGGCTGGTGCGGGGGGCGAATTTAACAGCGCTAATGGTGGACACGGTGCTGTTCCATTCGCCCCGTAGCAAGGTGGTGGTGCCGGTGAGTGCGTCTAGTGTGGTGGAACGGCTGGCTCGGCGTTACGATGCTCAGGTGGTGCGCACCAAGGCGAGCCCGACGGCACTGATGGAGGCCTGTTACCGCATGCCCGATGTGGTGTTGGGGGGTAGTGGGGATATGGGGTTTATTTTTCCGGAGCTACATCCGGGATTTGACGCCATGTTCTGTATTGCCAAGCTGATTGAAATGCTGACGGTGCAGGAGCGATCGCTGGTGTATATCCACACGGAGCTAATCCCCCGGGTTTATCACAAGTCCTTTTCGGTTCACTGTCCCTGGACGGCGAAGGGGGCGCTGATGCGGGATTTGGTGGAAACCCATCCCCCGGATCAGCTGGAGCTGATTGATGGGGTCAAAATTTACGATTTAGACCGGGATGGCTGGGTATTGCTGTTGCCTGATGCCAGCACGCCGTTGATTCATATTGTTGTGGATGGGAGCGATCGCCGGTGGGTAGAGGATAAACTGCGGCAATATCGCACCTACGTGCAAAACTTTGTGGAGCGAGATCAAGGTTTAGAGCCCGTTTAAATGGCGATCGCCCTGAAAACTAGGTATAAAACCTTGGGATCCATTGGGATTTAATGTGGAAATGGTCAAGAAACAGCATTGGCTAGACTGTCGGCAAAAGGAGTTTAAGCGCCCATGAGCATGAATAGCTGCGTGTTAATGGCAGAAATTGTAAAAGCGCCAGAGCTGCGCTATACCCCTGATAATTTGGCGATCGCCGAGATGCTAGTGCGATTTCCGGCCCTGCGAGATGACGATCCCCCCTGCACTGTAAAGGCGGTGTGTTTTGGCGAACGGGCCACGGATATTCAGCAGCAGTACCGCCTAGGGGATCAGGTGGTGCTAGAAGGTCGCTTGACCATGAATACCTTTGAGCGTCCGGAAGGATTTAAGGAAAAGCGAGCTGAACTGCGTATTAGTCGAATTCATAGCCTCGGCGGCGGTGGTATGGCGACCATGCCCCCGGCTCCGGCTCCAACCCCTGGCGTCCCCGATCCCGGTGCGGATTTTGCGCCCCTTCCTGATACGGCGTCTGCGGCTCCGCCGGAACCGTCCCGCGCCAGCACCCCGGCTCCCCTCCCCGATGACAAGCCGGATTTTGACGATATTCCGTTTTAGGATAGGCGAGCCATGCACCCCGATTCCCGCTGGTCCAGTGGTTCTCGTCTTTCCCCTCTCCAACGGCGCTATCGACAAAAGCAGTGGCGGCGAACGGTGCGGCGACATTGCGGGTGGGCGATCGCCTGGATTTCCCTGAGCCTTATGCTGGGCGGCTGCGTGGACGTGGAAGCCGGTATTCAATTTTGGGACGCCAACCACGGGGCAATTATCCAAACGGTGCGTCTGGATGGCTCCCTCGCTGCGTTAACCACGGATGGGAAGCAAGCCTGGTTCGACGGACTGGTGGCGCGATCGCGGGAGCTAGGGGGAAAGACCATCGAGCGATCGCCCGGCATCGTCACGGTCAAAATCCCTTTCCACAACGGCGCAGATTTAAGCCAGAAATTCAACGAACTAATCGCCGCGTCCGCTAACTACAGTCCCCTCTCTAAAGGCGAGCCCTCCACCTCCAACACACCGTTGGTATCCAGCTTTTCCCTTAGCCAGCGTAATTTTGGGCTGGCGGTGAAAAACCATTTGGAATATGACCTGGATTTGCGACTCCTAAAGGGCTGGTCCCTCGACGCCACCGAGAGCGACGGTATTAGACTCAGTATTTTGCCTCGCCAGGGCTTTAACGCCACCTTTGCCCTAGCGGGACCGAAGGAGCTCAACATTTTATCCGGGAAAGGGGTAGACCATCGCGAAAACCTATGGCAGTGGCCCCTAGAATCGGGACAAATTAATCACATTGCCGTTGATTTTTGGGTTCCTAGCTATATCGGCTGGGGGGCACTTTTTATCGCGACACTCGTCAGTGTGGGGTGGTGGACCTACCCTCAGTAAATTTAATTCTTTGTGTAGCTTCTAATGCCCAAAGACGTTTCGCCACATAAAACGTTTCCAGATGAAAATTTACTGATGTACAAACTTCTTAAAGCAAGTTTGATACGATTTCCCTCAGGGAGAAATTCTCGTTTCCGGCACGTGTTTTGAATGGGCTGTAGAACGAGCATGTGGCGATCGCCCCAGGGCGACTGCCGGTAAGCATCTACGATTAATTCCGCTTGGCGTTAGGGGCTGTTACTGATCAGATTCCAAAGCTTTGCCTCATAAGGGTTATATCCCCTCATTTTTTCTTCGAGAGGGCGCGTATTTCTTATAAAACAAGGCCTTTGGCGATCATTGATCACGCCTTCCAATTCCCCTTGGTTCTAATTTCGGTCTTACCCTGCTCCTGTATGTTTAACCGGCCGTTGCATTCCATCCTCGACGGTACGATTCTCCTCGCTGTGGAGCCACCTCAGCAGCTAGATGTCCTTGTCCGAATTTTCAAGACCTGGCGCAGCGAGGTTTGTATTTGCCCCCGCGATTCCCATGGGGGACTGTTGGAGCTGGCGTTAGCGTGCCTGCCAGATTTAGTGATTGTCAGTGCCGACTGGTCCAATGGGGCCCCAACTGCGTCCCACGGTGAACCTGGACACAGTGCGGAAAAGTTGGCTTATGACCCTGGGGGCTTGGCAGGCTATGACTTGTGCCGTCAGATTAATCGGGATCCGCGACTGGGATCAGCGCCCATTGTGTTGCTGGAATCGCCCACGGTGAGTTTGGATCGCGATCGCACCTTTCGCTGTGGAGCCTCGGACTATATTGCTCATCCCATTGTGGAGCAGGAGCTCTGCCACCGAGTGCGCCACCATATTCGCCGCCATCGTCTAGAAAAAGATGCCATTCGTCGGTCTGCCCAGCTACGAGTCCCCCTGCGAGCCCCAGTTCCTCTGCTGGCTGAGGTGCAAAAACGCCTTCGAAAACAGGCCCATCTCATTCAAAAACATAACCAGGATTTAGCCCACGAAATTTCTGAGCGGGAGGTGACGGAGCAAGCTCTGCGGGCGGAAAAGTTTCGTTCGGAAAAGCTGTTGCTCAGTATTTTTCCCCAGGCGATCGTGGATCGGCTCCAGGATGAAAATCGCTCTTCCATTGCCGAACGCTTTGACGAAGCCACCATTTTATTTGCGGATATTGTGGACTTTACGCCCCTGTCCAGCCGCCTGTCGCCCATGGAGTTGGTCGGTATTTTAAATCGAGTTTTTTCCGCCTTTGATCGACTGACGGAGCGCTATGGTCTGGAAAAGATCAAAACTATCGGCGATGAGTATATGGTGGTTGGCGGCGTGCCAACCCCGCGTCCAGACCATGGGGAAGCCATTATGGAAATGGCGATCGCCATGCGCCGGGCCGCCAACAAACTGGGACGGGAGATCGGTCATCGATTGCAGCTTCGCATCGGAATTAATACAGGACCGGTGGTGGCGGGAGTGATCGGACTGCAAAAGTTTAGCTATGACCTGTGGGGGGACGCCGTTAATGTGGCCAGCCGCATGGAAAGCCACGGTTTGCCCAACCGCATTCAGGTGACGGAGCATACCTATGAAAAGTTGAAGCACCGCTACAAATTTGAACGCTGGCAAAACACCAAGGTAAAAGGCAAAGGGCGAATGACCACCTACCTTTACATTGGGCGCAAGGAAAATGTGGAGCCCACTAAGTTTGAAGACGGACATCGCTTAGGGGGCAAAGCTGACGGGGCGATCGCTCCTAATCAGCCCTTGCCCAATCAATCTGCCCTGCCGCCTAAGCCACCGGATAAGCATTACTTAGACGTTCTAGGGATAAACCATAGCGGGCAAACAGAGCCCTAATAGGAATTTTGGTTTAGTCCTTCGTATGAAAATCGTCGTGGACCACCTTTCCACCCCACACAATAATATCTAAATCAATGGTACGGGGACCAGATTTAATCGCTGTTTTGACGCGCTTTAAACGACGCTCAATATCTTTAAGATAAGCATTGAAATCATCATAATTTAAAGTGGTTTCAATCCAGTAAGCGCCATTTAAAAAATCATCTTGATCTTGATATCCCACTGGGGCAGTGACGATATAGTCAGACTTTCCTAAAAATTGATGATCCTTTGCCAGGATTTCTTCCGCTTTTTGACAATTTTTCTGGGGATTAATATTAGAGCCAACGGATAAAATAGCTTGGGTCATGGGATAGAAAAGCGCTAGGAAATCAAAGCGCAACGTATGTATTGAACGGACGGGTAAGGGGATAGGTCAGGCGCGCTACTCACGCGACGAACCAAGATTCTTGCTGTTTTCTCTATTGCTTAATTTGGGTGCGTTTCTGATATTCCTCAGCGTTTCGTCCCAGGTTAGTTAACCCTTCACCGCCGTCCACCATCAAAATTTGCCCATTAACAAAGTCGTTGTTAAGGATATACTGCAACGCTTGGCACAGGTTGTCGGGCGTTCCCTGACGTTCCACAGGAATGCCGTCAATGCGCCACTGAAGATAGTCGCTGGTACGGCTTCCCATGGGTAGAGTTACGCCAGGGGCAATGCCGTTAACGCGCACCTTGGGGGCAAGCTCAACGGCGGCCATTTTGGTGAATTCTAGAAGGGCTTTTTTCGATAGTAAATAGGCAGCGTATTGGTACTGATTGAAGGATATTTTATTGTCGATAATGTTAATAACGCAGCCGCCTTCGGTGAGCTTGGCAAAGGCTTGGGTTAAAAAATAGGGCGCTTCAAAGTTGGCTTTGAATTGTTTTTGAAGTGTTGTTGGATCGGTTTCCATAATGGGAGCTGCGTCGTAAACGGAAGCGCTGTTTACTAATACGTTTAAGCCGGGAAATCGCGATCGCACCTGATCAATCAGCGGCGTCATATCAGGCTCGTCCAGCAAATTAAACGGAAAAAGCTCGCATTCTATTCCGAACGCCTGTGCCTCTTTTTGAGAGTCCCGCGCCGCGTTGGCGGAAGCGTTGTAGTGGAGCGCAATATGGTAGCCCGCTTCGGCCAGGCTAAGCATAAAGGCTTTCCCAAGGCGAATGGCGCTTCCGGTAACCAGGGCGGCTTTTTGCATGGTGAAGTGTGGGCTTTAACGGCGACATGAGGATCGTTACTTTTCGTAACTTATCATTGTGCCACCCTTTTCCCGCGACAAATTCTCCTAACTCTGCCCAGGGCCCTGAGAGTCAGGCACTGCTCAGGGCGCTAACGTTGACGTCGTTTCCGCCAAATTTTGCCGGTGTGACACTTTGCTAGGAGACCGGTGCTGTTCACGATGAACGGTTGATTTAGGGATACTTAGTCATAGGGAGCGATCGCCCAGTTTTCTGTACCAGGCTGGCGATCGCCCCTCAGCGGCACTTATACCAGCCAGCCCCATTACATTTCGGAGACAGGGCTAATGACATCTCAAATCGACACGATTCAAAACGACAAAATCAAGACTTCTGATACTGGCCGCGATCGACGGCCCCAGTGGCTACGGCGCGGATTCGGTGGTGCGTTGGCGGCGATCGCTCTTGGAGCGATCAGCTCAGCGGCTCCAGCTTTGGCAGCGGAGCCAATCCAAGTGGGATCCAACTTTTCTAACGTTAGCCACTCCGGCGTGGCCACTGGCGGCAGCACCCACAGCTGCGGCGAACTGTCCCAAACTTTTACCTTGAATTTGGCAGCGGACCACGATGCCCTGCGGGTTAGCGTCGATAACGGTCCCTTGGTGTTGTTTGTCACCGGTCCCGGCGGCGAGTACTGCATCAAAGCGGCAAACGGCGTGGCGGAAATGGAAGGCTATTGGGTGAGCGGCCAGTATCAGGTTCAGGTGGGACGGCGAGCAGGTACCTCCCAAAATGTGCCCTTTAATTTCACCGTGTCTGCCCAGTAGTCAGGTTTAGACCCGGTTTGGAACCGGTTTGAATCCGGTTTGGTCCGCCTGCTATCCGCCCCTGGGGATCTACTGACGAGCCACCCCATCTTCGCGGGCGCCCTGTTGCACGGAGGCAGAGACTACCTCCGCCACACGAGGGTCAAACACTGAGGGCACAATGTTGTCGGCGGTGATTTCGTCCGGGTTAACTAGGGAAGCGATCGCCAAAGCGGCGTTCAAATACATCTTGGTGGTGAACTGGCTTGCGCGGCAGTCCAGGGCTCCCCGGAAAATGCCCGGAAACGCCAACACGTTATTGATTTGGTTGGGATAGTCGCTGCGCCCCGTGGCCATCACCGCCACCTGGTCCTTCACCAACTCTGGCTGAATTTCTGGAATCGGGTTCGCCATCGCAAACACAATGGGCTTCGGTGCCATCGACGCCACCATCTCCGGCGTCACCACCCCAGGCGCGCTGACCCCTAGAAACACATCAGCCCCTTTCATGGCATCAGCCAAGGTCGCCGCGCCGTTAACGCCGGGAGGCTTGGGCACAGCAAAAGCTTGTTTGCTGGGGTTTAGATCCGTGCGATCGCTGGTAATTAGCCCCTTGGAATCACACATCCACATCTGGTTCACCCCCGCCGTTTGCAATAGCTGGGCGATCGCAATTCCCGCCGCCCCCGCCCCGTTAATCACAATGCGAATATCTCCCAACCCCTTGCCCACAAACCGCAGGGCATTGGTGAGCGCCGCCAGGGAAACCACCGCTGTCCCGTGTTGATCATCGTGAAACACCGGAATATCCAACGCCTCCCGCAGCTTTTTCTCCACCTCAAAACAGCGCGGAGCCGTAATATCCTCCAGATTCACCCCCCCAAACACCGGTGCAATGCGCTTCACCGTTTCCACAATTTCGTCCGCATCCTGGGTTGCCACACAAATGGGAAACGCATCCACGCCGCCAAATTCCTTAAACAACATCGCCTTCCCTTCCATCACCGGCATGGCTGCCTCGGGTCCCAAATTACCCAGCCCCAAAATGGCGCTGCCGTCGGAAACGATCGCCACCATATTTCGCTTGACGGTCCACTTATACACCTGGTCCGGCTCAGCGGCGATCGCCTTACACACCCGCCCCACCCCAGGGGTATAGGCCATGGCTAAATCCGCCTGACGCTCCAGGGAAATCTTGCTGGTAACCGAAATTTTTCCCCCCTGGTGTAGATCAAACGTACGGTCCGACGCCTCCAGCACCGTAATTTCATCCAGGTCTTTCACCGCACCGGTTACCTGATCCGCATGATCCAAGCTGGAGGTGTCCACCGTAATTACCCGTAAGGTGTGCTGACGGGTTTGCTCCACCAGTTCGATATTGCCCACATTTCCTCCCACCGTGGCGATCGCCTGGATCACCTGGGACAACATGCCCACCTGGTTTGGCATTTGCACGCGAAGGGTAACGCTAAAGCTGGGGTTGGGGGTAAGGGTAACCACGGTGTGTCCTAGTTGCTGCTGTGTCTTGCACCAGCTCTCATCTTGCCGTAAACGTCACGCTGATCGACAGTTATCACTGGGCGAGTTAGCAATAGAAAGCCAGGCGCGTTCGAGCTTATCTTGAAGTGACCCGGAAAAAAAGCGGGAAACTGTGACACGTGTTACGGCAAGTCAAGGACAGCAGCTAAACGCCTAGTGCTGCGTCAGCTTTAAATTTTAGGGTTGACGATTGCTGAGGGCATGACGA
>ERZ1740065.430-NODE-430-length-22306-cov-12.162375_pt1 | contig 22306 bp, 13 predicted proteins | sample MGYA00581738_ERZ1740065 | MGnify/ENA primary metagenome ERZ1740065 (study PRJEB43018, sample SAMN04849749) | marine metagenome | isolation source: floating plastic debris | place: Pacific Ocean | collected 2008-09-01 | study: EMG produced TPA metagenomics...
GGGAGAGGGAGAGGGAGAGGGAGGGAATCTGAATCCCCAGTATTCCTGAACCTAAGACTTATCATCAATGCTGATTTGTGGTAGTCTTAGTAGTTGCCGGTAGTAATGGCTGATCAGCGAAGCACATTGGTTCAATATTGCATGCAAAATATATTAATTTGGAAGAATGCTGAGATAAATACTCATGGCAAATCGTTTCTACAATTCAAAATGGCCATCGAGGATAACCAAACATCTCAATGTCTATTTCAAACGCTTCAGTCAACGCTTCAATCGTGTGTCGTGTGACAGACTTCCACGCTGTCAAGAATGCGGCCTGACTTGTCTTACGAGCTTCATGAGGCTTCAAATAGTTCTTGGATTTATTCATCATGCTAGCAGTTTCATTTATTCCCATCAGTTTCATTATTATTGGCATGTCCATTGTCATCGTCTCTACAGAGGCTGCAAGAGACAATCGTGAAGGTAGTAACGATATCTCGGTCGGTCAGAAAGCCTGTGAATACCCAGGTATTTCCTATAGCCAGAATAGGCCCACCAAGGGAGATTCATAGTATTTCATATACCATCTTGTGCGGACTTAGGTGTTCTTGGGTCCCATGTTTCAGGCAGACCTATAGATAGTCTGCTTTCCTAGGTTCGTGTAAGGAACAGTTATAAGGTTGTAAGACCTGCCTACGTATTCTTAGGCATTATGACCGAACTTAACACCGTTGCTACTGTGTTTAAATACAAGAACACACTTTCTATGCAGTCCAGCACTTACTGACATCAGCGTGATAGAGAGATTATATTGGATAGTTTAGATAACAGACTGGTAAGTACGAAAAATACTGCTCACCAATGTAGGTATAAGTCAAGTGACAGAATCCCCCCATCAGGTACTGAGATCTCCAGTGCGGGTTGATCTCGTGGACGTCTACGTTCTGGTGTTCATATAGCACACATTTATCCAGATATTCTTGGAACGTCCAGATTTCATTGTTTTCTATCTTCCAACTGAAATAGTTTTGGTCAAATACAACAAAGGTTAGTCCTTGACCTCATAACTCCTTGTGAGTTTTTGCGGACTAGTAGTGTAATTTGTTGATCCAAGGCTACAGGGTTGGACACACTTGAAAAAATAGAATGAAGAAAATAGGTGGATCAATGAATTAATGAATGAGTGAACAGATAGCCTGCCACACGCTCCGAAGTTTGTGAACTTCAGCCAATCATTGACAGGTGTTAGATAACACGCAGTTATCTAGCAAGCTACAGTTGAATGCATCCAATTAGATCACAGTATGAGGAACATTCACCATTCGTCGTTCGTTAAATGTCGACATGTCAAGCGGCTCAACAAACGAATTTTTCGAATGAAATGCCTTCAGTTGTTCCATTTATTCATTTGTTCATTGCTGTTTTGATGAGTGCGTTTTTGACCCTTTAGGGCTACTAGTGGTTCTGAGGCTACGGTTTTCACGCGCCTATTAGATGCTCTTACGTACTACAATTGATATGTCAAAGAGTTTACTCCACTATCTATGACTAATATGTGCATATGGACATTTTCACTCCACTAATGGCAGGTGCGCCGGCTGCATGCGCCGGTACTATAAAGCTGGTATGCCGGCTTAGAATTGGCATAACGCCGCCACGCCTGCCGATAGGAAAGTAAAAACTGCCTGGATGTGTTGGTGCCTTGGAAGGTAACCATACTTTGTATATTGTTGCTTAGATTACTCATTTCACTATTTTCCTGTTGGTATCCGGGGCAACGCTACAAATACGTTTGGTATTTATCTGTATAGGACCAGAGAAAGATTCAGCAACTCACTTTTGAAAGTTTTCCCATCTGTCGTACACTTTGCATTCGTAGATGTATTCCTCGGAAGTGATGAACTTGTCAATCCAAGCACTGACTAGCCTTGCCCACGGATTCCTCACTGATATCAACTTCGTCTTGTTGTCATTTTCTGGAAAGGCTCCCTTTGCTGGCAATGCTGCTCTGCCATGAAGAAAATAGGTAAAAAGGTAAGATCTACAACGTTAATTGGTAGTTGTCTATCATCCAGCTCTAATATTCTCAACAACTTTAAAGGATTTTTGGTATTTTCCACTCTATTAGACACGCTGGAATCATGCGTCAGTGTTACGCCCGTGTTACGCCCGTGTTACGCGGAATTTATTCACACTTATTATGCTTTCGCTGCACTTAAGCCTGCGTTAACTTGAGCTTAACTCTGGCATTTATGAAAGCGCAATGGAAGAATAAAACATGCCGGGTTTTTAAGAAATCTTAGGAAGTCTTTAAGAAGGCCTGAAGAATTTTTGAACGGTCCTTGAAGAATTTTCAAAGATGCCTTGAGGACCTCTAAGGGTGGGAAATAGACAACTATCACTTAACCTATGATGTTGCGAGTGCTATGGATAAGTTTTATAGACGTGCATAGATTAATAATTCGACATGAGAACAGCGGCCAAGTTCTGCGATACAGTGATAGTAGTAGCTTATAGTATGATTCACCTGGGGATGGCATAGTGTGGGTCACGGCTCGGATCACACAGCTTTCTTCCCAAAGAGTAGCACCAGACTCTCAGTAAGCTTGTTGTTCCACACTTTGCGTTGCAAACCAGGACTATGTTGCCATGCATAAAATTCTTCGCCAGCCCTTTCAAACCGAAGTCATATTTGGGGTCTCCTTTTATGGTACTTTGACATACCTTCATTTGAAAGAATAACTAAAACCTGATGATTAAGAGGACATAAAAATCTGTTGAACTCTACTCAGTAGTCAGAATTGTACTACTTGCATAGACAGATTACCACCCGTAGTTGGGAGCGGTTGGGAAATGGCAGTTGTCCTCTCTTACAAGGCCAAGAAGCATATCAACCAGAATAAAAGCTAGCTCAAGGCTAGCAATTTATCGTGAGCTTTAGTGGCTGCACATATAGATCCTACCTATGTCATGCGATATGTATCCAAAACTATGAAAACCGGGCTAGGAAAAAATGCTATCATTACTGCTTTTGTAAATGAGAAGGCATGCTACTTATGCTGCACTCTGGAGGACCATTTTGCCCCATAACGCTAGTTAGACAATGCTGGTTAATGACACCTTTCCAGGTATACATAATTCTGGATTTAGTGTAAAACCTGGTTTGGTTGAGCTGAAATATTACAGTGAATTATTTTAAACCACCTTTATCACACCGGTACACCGGCACACCGGTACTCCCCAAAAAACTTAGCTCGTTTTTGAAAAAAATTGATTTACAGTTGATTTCTCAGAACTTGGAAATATTTCCCTCTGCTGTACGCCGTGAACATGAGAGGTTGCCCATGAGCAAATGATCCATTCAGACCTGCCATATGTCAGGTGGTTGGTTGAACCCCTGACCTCCCTGCTGTTATTCAGACTTGTCTACTTCTCTCTGACCTGTGAGATATTTTCTTTCCTATGTTGCTGCAGTTGACATTCAGCTGAGTCCTCTGTGATATATGGAACTCCAGGACAAGATCCGTCAAGCTTTAGGGTCTGTCGTGACTGATTGTCCTGCTGAGGTCCTGCAGTGGTGTGAAAAATGATAATATAAAACGTATGTCATGTAAAAAACATGCATGTTTTTAGTCACGGCCAATTAATTACGTAACAAGTGGCTGTGGGGAGAGGGGTTAGCACTTTGGGCACCTGAACAGAGTGTCCCGATTGAATCCCAGTCACCATGCTGACAGGAAGGATATCCAACCATAAATGTTGCTGTGGCACATTAGTAGTCCCTGTGGTCATATGGTCAGTATGGCTACATGGCAACTCTCCTATCCCCACCATGTAAGGAACTTTGTCCTTTCCTAGGAGGAGTGACCATTGCGGTAGCAATGATCACTGACAGCTCACCAGTCACACGACGAAGTACAAACTAGAGAGGCTATTAATTGTGTAGGGAAAATGCTTTCTATCAACAAAATTGCAGGTATATGTTTCAACATGTGGAATGCTCTTAAAATGATATGTTTCCTGTGAAATTCACAAGATGGATGTGAAGTTCGCACGAGCAAGGAAAACAATTCAGCTCCGTCTGAATTCAATGACTTACATTCTTAAGGGTAGGCTACACATGCAGAGAAAAGCTACGAATTGCAGAGAACCTGTGAGAAATTTACTTGCACGGGTGGTCAAGCTAGCGGAATCCGCTATTCGGAATTCGCAAAGCATATTGAACTTGGACATTTGTGAATTTGTGAGTAATATGATGATTGGTTGTCCACACGGCCTAAACTAGCGCTGGTTGCGCTGGTTGCGCTGGTTGACAACAGAGAGAACATTCTGCGAAAAGCTAATACTGTGTAGTACCCCAGCAACTACACACCATCACATTTTGCAGGTTTTCTGCGAGTGTACAGCCACGCGTTACAGCAGTATGCTAAAGCAGCTCGTGGCAGCCTGAAGTTTTGACCCATCAGCATCAAAAACAATTATTTAGATCTCAATTGAAATATTTAATTCTTCTTGCTCCCACACACTGTCATAATGGATCTCATATCAGCAAGGTATACACGGCATTTTGGGTGAAATGGGTGAGCTATAGAATTACTAGTACAGAGAGCTTGGTCTGAGCTGTTCTGGTTGCTAGAGACACAACCTGTCAAGCTCCAGTGTTAAATATTTCCATGTCGCTTGCTTTAGTTAATTTTTGTTAACCTATAGGAGTGTGGAACTTAAGTTGAAAATACTACCCAAACGTAAAAAGAACACAAAGACCAGAGTCCTGGACTGACCGTATGTACCTAAGTGCGCTTAACATCTCTCGGACCACCTGAGGGTATCACGCAAGCGTACCCCATGCGGACTCCATGCGGACCAGAGTCCGGGTATGGCAAAGAGGTAAAAATATGCGCAAAAAGCTACTAAAATACTTTATATACAAGGGGTACAACTAAACTTCAGACTATATTGGGGGTCATGTGAAGGAGATGTAACCGCCATAGACAACTGAAGGGGGATGACCTTGACTTAGCAGGTAACCTGGCTACTAATTGTCTTACTTCCTTGTTTGCTGCTCTTAAACCCTCCCTGAAAACTCATTGGCATAGCATGCAGCAGACTGCGCTTGACTTCCTTCTTCTGCTGCTCATTTATCTGAACTGAGGACTTGCTTTGAACGTTTTCACTTGACTCTCCATTCCTGGAACGATCAGAAACCTGCATTAATTTATTGCTATTCTTGCTTCTTCTTCTTGCTGTAATCGTTTCATTCTGTGTCCTCTCTTTTCTCCTCTCACTCATACCATATCTCCCTTATTTTATCCTCCTCGTCTCTCTCTCCCTCTCTACCGTCCTCGTCCTACCATGTTTCTTTCTCCCTTCCCTCTCTGCCATCCTCGCCTTTCCAAACTGTCTCCTCCTACCCCTGCCTCCCTCCTCCCCTCTCTCTCACCTTTCCCCCTCTCTCTCTAACCCCCTCTCTTATCCCCATCCTCTTCCTTCTCTCCCCTTCCCTCTCTCTCCCACTCCCTCTCTCTTCCCTTTCTTCTCTGCCCCTCTCTCTCTCTCCTCCTATCCCTCCTACACTCAATCTCTCTCTCTCTCTCTCTCTCTCTCTCATACCTCCTCTACCCCTAAGCCCTCTCTATCCACCCCTCCCTCTCTTACCCACACACTCTCTTCCTCTCTACGCTCTTTCTATCCATCTCCCCACTACCTCCTTCTGCTCCCCACCCCTCTCCCTCCACCCTCCCTCATTACTCTCCCCACCCTCTTCATCCCTCTTCTCTCTTTCCTCCTTGCTCCCCTTCACATCGACTGCTCTACATCACCTTAACCACGTTTTCAGTCGCATCATATACGAAGGCTAGGTTTTCCTAGTCCTTTACATTGCATAGCTATGGGCACATGATACTGGTAATACATAACACTAGTACTAGGCAATGAGACAAGTGTTTAGAAGCTGTTAGCAAAGGTAAACGCTGATCCAATGAAACAACATGATTGCAGTTGCTACTCACCAGGGAAGCTGCTGCAGCAACATGAAGCGATGAAACAGTAACATCAGAGACAGTGACCAAATGCCGCAGGTAGCAAGCAGCACTACTCTCATTCTTTCTCAAACCCGAACTCGTCTGTCAGCCGTCCTTCGGTTGGTTGGCTCACTGATGATTTCATAGGTTGGTCAGTGTAACTTCCCTCCAGTAGTAATGTTTGCTGCTGCTGCAGTCATGTTGGGCAAGTAGAACGAGCTGACACCCTAGACCAGGTTGTTAACCGTAGCCATGGTGACCACACCCAGTTGAATAGCCGTGCTGATTAAGGGCATATTAAACTTCATTCAGCTTTGATTCTAAGTATGGCATTGACCCTGCCGATTGCGTAATCAAGTACTGACAATATTTTCTCTGACAGTTTGATACTAAGTCGGCAATCAAAAGTCGTTCTAAGGAGAACAAAGAATTATTTATAGAAGATCTGTCTAGCGCAGATTTACGTCATCACTATTACTGATTCTCAAATATGATAGAGCTGTATGTCGTAAAATCTACGCTGCTCTACACATAACACATGATTGCTTCACTGAAATTTGCTGATAAACTTACAGTAGACTGATATCTTTAATGTCTTTACTTGAAATGCTGTCAGTGCTATGATATCAGAGTGCTGTCAGTGCTATGATGTCAGTGCTGTCAGTGCTATGCTATCAGTGCTATCAGTGCTTTCAGTGCAGTCAGTGCTGTCAGTAAAATGCTAACAGGAGTAGGAGATAGCTCAGTGGTAGAGCCTACACCTAGAGACACTCAAGTGCTAAGAGGTTGTGAGTTTGAATGCCATTGAGTCCTCCTGCTAGGCCCTCGTGCCACAGGTGTGCTCCAACCTGCCTGGAAACCGAGAGCAACCTGGCGCTGCATATGACAGCCTTGCCCCTAAGGCACATTATTTATTAGTGCACAAGCACTAAGACAGACTCGCAATTTTAAATAACTTTAATAATCAGTGCTGTAATTGCTGCCTGTGCTTTCAGCGCTGTCAGTGGTGTCTGTACTATCAAATATGCTGTCAGAGCTGTCTATCAGTTAAGCTTAGGTCAAGGATGTGTCCTTAATTTTCAGAGTGGTACTGCAAAGGTCAACTTGCGGACCACGTGAGTATAGTTACAGTGCGAAGCTATAGCACCAAAGGCGCCGGGGCAGGTGAGGGAGGGGTGCCCATAGGTACCATAGGGAAACGGGTCTGTGGGCCTCCCCTGTGACAACTTTGGCTCTGAGAATGACACGGGAATGAGTTTCAAGCTCTCCGGAGCTCATGTCTGAGGGAAGAGGATGCGTTTAGTAAACTGAAGCTACGAAGCTAACGACACTCACTTCTACTGCATTACAACAATCGATCATTTCACTTTTCATAAAACTATACTGAGGATAAGCTGTACGTGCATGTGCACTCTAAAGGTCCATTCACACGAAAACTTCTCAGCCTGCAGCTGCAACCATTATGGCATAATAGTTGCGCAATAGGTGCTGACTGGGGTAGCCCTGCAGCTAGAGGTGGAGCTAAGCTTGCATCTAACACGTTGAGCTTTAGACCCTGAAACTCTGCAGCTATCGCGTATGATTGGTTGATGGTAACAATGAAGGGACACGCACCACGTGGTGTCAGCAAGTCAGTGCCTGATAGACCTATTGATGAACTTCAAGAGTATAGTAAGACGTATGTGGCATCATACAAAAGTATTGGTGGTTCCCAATTGTCTTTTTTGTGATGTGCTTATAAAATAAACGACTCCCATATTGCTTACTGAGCAGCAAGAATCACGGTCGTCTGTGCTCATTCTTCCTCATAGCATGATGATACATGCTAGCTGTCATCAAAAGCTACTCAGTCAGATAGCTGGAGATTCATGTAAAACAGCCACTAGATCAGAAAAAAATGTATGATTCTATCCTCACGGAAGTGACTAGAGTTGTTGCTTTTGGCCAGGAGCAGGTATGAGCTGCTGACATAGTGAACAGCGAAGCTCTTTGTGGTTGAAGCTGAAGCTGCAGGTGCACTGCGGCTCTAACTCGTACTAAATCATTTGCATGCAAAGTTTGCCTCATCTTATCCTATATTGCCTAAGTTGTATTCAGCAGCATTTCTAGTAATACCTCGTATGCACAGTTTTCCTGCTGCTGTCGTTCATGTCTCAAAATAGAATATTGTTTTTTCCTCACTTCATGGCCGACTTTACCACTCACTAAGTCTGTTATCCTTCTTTTTGTCATGCTTGACTGCACATTTACAGAGACATTCACGGCGTCAAAGCCGACATCATTGTACTTGACCGCTATTCGAAAATCATCAGTCACATACGGTTTAGAATGTCACACAGCAGTACTGATTTTTCTCAGAAAGTTTTACCAAGAGGAGAAAACTCCCCAAGTTTTTGAAAGTCCCGATATAAATAGTGGTAAGGCAAAGCCATGCTTGCTGTGTCGCTAGGTACGAACCTGACATAGGAACAAAAACATGCAAGGTCATGAGTAGACAAAGACTTATGGCTCTGTACAAAGAGGAGTGCAGTTTTACCATTCTCACTGCTATATGCTCCCTGTATTGAATGGAATTATTGTTGGGTGTATGACCGATAAATTTTGATAATAAAAAGTATCAAGCTATTCAACAAATCTCAGAGATGTGGTAACCTATTTCTTATCGGTTGTTTGTTTAAACCAGACTTGGTAGCTATTTATTGGTGTAGCTTCTCCACAAACAGACCTGCCAACCGATTACAGATATTAGGAGGGAGAGGGAAGTAGAGAAGGAGGTAGAAAAGGGTGGAGAGAAAGGTGGAGAGAAGTATGGAGAGAAGGGTGGAGAGGCATCTGACAGGGTTGTAGTGGTTTCGGTTCGGTGAAAGACGTTGAGAAAGCTCACAGCCATTCAGAATATACGTGACATACCTTATGTCAGTGCCGTGTCAGCTACCGCATGGCTGTTCTAATTCACCGCTTAATTTTCGGTCCTAATTAGGTCATACGGGCGGGTGCTATGTAGACCTGGGGACCCGCCTACCCAGGTCTACGTCATTGTATTGTGATGGTACAGAATAGGTCTAATGATAAGAGCGGATTTTCTGGCCCAACCGCATAGTGCAACTCTTGTGATAAACCTGATTACGCAACATCACCAAACAACTACTAATGGCCACTAAGTGACCGCCTTCTAAATAGGGTCGGCTAATTCATCTCGTAGTAATGGTCAGTAACAATAATTTTCAAATCCTTGGGCCTTGGCCTCGCAGGCCAGTAATCGGGCCTCGTCTCGAATTCACACCTAGGCCTTGATCCCAGCCCTGCATGATACTCATGAGTCATAGTGATTGGTCACACTGGCTCACGGTTTTCACCACCCTGTCAGCGCCATTACTTGTATTTTCTGCGCTTAGCACTGATAGACAGTTGATCTCCCTATTCGCCTATCTCATTATTGATCAATATTGGGCAAATAACTAGGATATCACTACAGAACTTCCTATCTCATAGGATAGTGAGTTCTGAAGTGGCCACTTGTGTAGATAAAGTTGTCTTTTTTGCTTTCCTATCTGCGTGCTTGTGAGATGTGACAATGCCAGTGCTAGCTACAGCGAGTGTGAATTGAAGCTGACCGAACACATACCAGACTATTTACGGGATTAAATACTGGGGTTTCACATTGGTCCATAGGAGAGTAAATCATACTATTATAGGTCTGTCGCAGTCCGTTCTTCTTTCTACTAGTGCAGTCCTATGATGGGATATACTGGCCGATGCAATGCAATACTGGGGTATACAATAGGAGAGCAAGACATACCGTTGTTTACATTCGAGATAGATGATATTTTTATCAGAGTTGTCTTCTATTTTTTTTAGACTATTTGCTTTTTGCTGTTTGAGGAGGTTAAAATTGCGCCCAAGGAATATATTCCTTGCCGTTTACTTGTAAGCGCTCACATTCTTGTGGAATGAGCTGACGTGTAAGAGAGTCTGACTCTAGGTACAATAACAACTAACGAGTGAGTCATCAACTCACAGCAGCCCATACGACAAGCAAATACTATAGCAGAGATAACATTATGCTATTCAAGTGATAGCTGCCACATGCAGTGATATGCATGAGAGAATAGCGCTTGGTTATATTACTATTCAACCAATAACAACAACATTCCGAATCAGCCCATAGTGTAAACAGGTAAATTTTGAGTGTTCATGAAAGCAACAGGAAACTGCTCTCCTTCATCACATAGTCACGACAGTATTGGACTGTATTGGACTGTGTTGGACTATATTGGACTGTATTGAACTGTATTGAACTGTATTGGACTCTATTGAACTGTACTGGACTGTACTGAACTGTACTGGACTGTATTCCTGTTGTATGTGATTGCACAGCTGCAGCGTTTGTGGGCCATAACCACAATGGGCGGTGAGGAAGCTTCTATCAATGAAGCTCACTAAGGGTCCATTGAAGTACAAGCTGAGAAAAAAAAACTTTTTTAATTAGGGTCCTCAACCTGGGTCAAAGGTAAAAAAACTCCTTCCTAGGTGTGAGGAGGCCATGGAAAAATAATTTTGATGTTCGGCAATAACGTAACGCCAAGAACAGCACAGCACTACCAAACTATTACTGATTCGTTTTTATATTTGCGTCATTGAAAACCAGTTTTTAGTTCATTAGGGTGATAGTCGGGTACAATTTGCTTATTTACGATATCATTGTGTCATATTTTTCATATCGCTATATTTTTGAGGATGCAATTGAGGTTGAAGTAACCTGCAGTGCCGTGGTGGTCATAAAAGGTCAAAACAACCATGAACAGAGTTACCAGCTCTATGATTCTAGTTGGATGGCATTTTGGCTAACTGAGCGGCTGTTGTACATCAATATATTACTTAATTAACTACTCCTGCACCAAATACCATACTTAATAGCACTTGGTGAGTAGCTGTGTGTATAAAGGCTTTACACATCAGCGCGTGTTTAGTTGAGATTGCTGAAATTCTACACTCTCCACAGTTTCTTGTATGAAGCACTGTGTGTATACCAATCTCATCTCTAAGTTAAGCCAAACTGACCAACTATCAGATTGATTGATCATCCTGGTATTCACAGCAAACAAGGGGATTCCCCTGACACCCATGAATAGTATGTTTACCCAGTCAACGTTTACCTTAGCTATGGTTTCATGCTATTTAATGTCGGGCACCTGTCGCGACAGCTCAGAAGACTAATTTATGTAGTTGGGAGTTTTAACCTCTCTTATCGCCTCGAACACAGGAGTCTGGATCACATTGGCGGCTCTGGTAGCTCTTATCTACTGTGTGTGTGTAAGTTATGCTATGCTCAGACATCTCTCCAAGCAGTAGAAGCTATTTCTTTTTACTTGATTTTCACATAAAGTGGTAGAGCGTTTCGGTTTGGAAGCTGAAAACTTACAGTACTGATTTCTCTTACTCGGCATTACATCGTTTTATCTTGATCATTTGATCAGCTGGTTGCTTTCATGAAGAGCAATGGAGAGGAGCCGTGGCTGTGACTCTGATGATCGGTCTATGTTCTAATGTATATATTGCGCACTCTTCTGTTCTTCATCAAATCTTTTGAGGTAATTGTTCCATTTTGTGATAACAACTGCCCATATGCTCAACGTTTGCAATGTGTCCTCTCCTCTATCTTCACTTCATCTGCCACGTACTCCTTTGCTATCCCACTGATCGGCTTTGGTCATTCTCGCGTCGGTAGTTGTGTATGCCAGATGTGTGCACATGTGCGGGAGTGTGAGTGAAAATCAACAGGAGAATGCAAACAACCACTAATCTTCCTGTTCTCACCTGCTCTCCCATCCAGCCTTCTTTCGGCAATTTTTACTCTTCTATCGGTAGGCGCGCCACAATCATGTGCTGGCGTTACGCCGGTGTTACGCCGGTGCTAAGCCGGCTTTTGTCCGCACTTATGATGCTTTCGCCGCACTTAAGCCGGCTTTAGTCTGAGCTTAACATCGGCGTTTACAAAACTACCGCCTACCGATAGAAGAGTAAAAAATGCCCTTCTTTCTCCACCTCTCTCCAACCTGCATTTTGCTGCCATCTCTGCTTTGCTCTCTTCTCCTTGCCCTTCTCATATCATACTCCTTTTTTCCCTGTAATTTCTAATATTTTGTCAATTTACTGTCCTAGACTGCCTCAGGTGCATCCAATGACCCGTCAGGGCCATTTGCACGAATTTTTAGGACTCGTCATGCCTACTCAAGAACCTCCTGATTTGTCTCAGATGTACTAAAATCTGTGTCTTATAACTTTTCTATACATATCAGGGGTGTCATATGCTGTGTTTATCACTTTTTATGACTCTGCCCTGGTGATGCTAAGATATGAAGTCCTGATAGGTCTTATGTCTTCACATACCAAGTTTCAGACTCGGGTCAACCCAAGCACGCAGTTTTTTGTATGCTCCAGCTGCATAAAACGATGATAATTTTGTTATACGAGTAATAAGCAACCTACGGTCACAAGTATGCACAATGAACACTGGGCAGCGTGGTTGTCGCATTTGTCCTTGCAAAAACAGTTGATGCATAAGGATACTGCTGATAAGTTTAATTTATTTCATGCAAGCAATAATAGCGAACAATTTGCCTAGAATGGCATTGATTCAAAATGGTTGACATAAATTAAAATGAAAACAACCTTACTCGCATTCAATGAACAAAGAATAGAAACAATTGAGCTCGAGGAACTATGCTAGAGCGTGTTCATTGCATCTGTTTGTGAGTGTCAGCTATTTATTTTGAGGCCATCACAACTATCAGAGCCTTATTGTATGCAGCTGGAACCTAAATAAAATTGTATGTTATGATCCATCCAAGTCTAGAACTTACTGTGTGAATACGCAAATCACGCAAGACCTCCCTTAGTCTTGGGAGGTCTTGCGTGATTTGCCTGTTCACGCGCTAAGTTTAATCATGTTGCTTCTAAGATATTATCTTAGAAGCAACCGGATAAAGTCATAGAAAGCCACGAGGAAAGCTCTAAGCAAGCCCTTGTATGTCTATGACACAAGTTATAGTATGTGTGAGACAAATTAAGACAGTCTTGATTAGCCATGATTGGTTCTAAAAGTCATGCAAACAACCCTCGCAGGGTCTTTAGAGGAATCACAAGACATTCTAGGACAGCCGATCAGCTCATATTCCCATTACATAAGGGTACTTATCATTTGCTGCACACTCCATCTACCTCCAGTGAATCAGCCCGATATTGATAGTTGATCTAGTAACAGGTGTGAAGCACCCCTAAGTATGCGGTCATCTCATTAGCGGTATGACCATCATGCACAGCTATGGTTTAGTTACTTCTCACCATGTAACTCTGGTACCACATTATCGCTGCAGGAGTGACAGCGATACAGCCCCGCTGGTATGGCTACTGCTGTTTGTGAGAGTCAATCCTCAGAGACAGGTCATGAAGCATCTGAGACATCCACCTGTGCTGAAGCGTCAGGTACTGGAATGCCGTTGCCCTTGGGTACTTTAAAGACAGCGATGGGGAAACAGTCAATAATAGCAGATCTGCATGGCACATCAGGCTTTTTGTAACTCACATGCGACACGTACAGCACATGCGCGAGTCTGCACACATGAGTGGAGGTGCGTGGGAGTGTGCATGAAAATCAGCAGGAGAATGTCAAAAACCATAAATCATACATACGGATCTCAGATATGCAATCAAATTTAATCCAAATTATGGCAAAAAATATTTTTCTGGTAATGTTTTGGAGGTGTCTTCTGCTGGTCTATGTGTCATGTGATGGTGTCAAAGTCATTACTAGAAGGAGGGGAGTACACTCCCAAGATGAAAAAGCATGATAGCGCCCTTAGTAACCAAAATGGGCAACATTTAATGGAGAGTAATTCAATATCATGGCCGCATATGGTGGTGGTATGACATTGTTTGACGACCCGCTATCGTTGATATAGATTGCTATACCACCTTCTCTTGCTTTCCCGGATTGAGTTGTTCTGTCAGCTCGACGGATCGTAATGCCAGTAGCACCTACTTGCGCATCACTGGTTCCAGGTTTAAACCAGGTCTCTGTGATGACTAGCACTGCAGTATTCTTCAGATGATATGAGCCAAGTAACCCCGATAGCTCGTCAATCTGGTTGTTTAGTGAGCGGGCGCTCGCGAGTAAGACTGCGGGTAGTAGAGTTTTTGTACCTAGACGCCGTAGTCGCACCTTCCATCCTGATTTTTCCCCTCTCTTTTTAGTTTTTAGTATTGCAGGGATAGTGTCCTTAAGATGTCTCTTAACCTGATTGTGCCATACAATTTTGATTAAAGGCAAGTGTCTGAATCTTAAAAGATTACTTGTACTGTATATAATGAAATTTTTTTCCATGCGAAAATACTAGCTATAAAGCTATTCATACTACTGGAGAGGTCTCAGACACTAGCTCGGCGCCTAATTGCCTAACCAAAGATCATATTACTTGGCGACTAGTTGTGTGCATAAAGGCTTTTCACGTCAGCGCGTGTTTAGTTGAGATTGCTGAAATTCTACACTCTCCACAGTTTCTTGTATGAAGCACTGTGTGTATACCAATCTCATCTCTAAGTTAAGCCAAACTGACCAACTATCAGATTGATTGATCATCCTGGTATTCACAGCAAACAAGGGGATTCCCCTGACACCCATGAATAGTATGTTTACCCAGTCAACGTTTACCTTAGCTATGGTTTCATGCTATTTAATGTCGGGCACCTGTCGCGACAGCTCAGAAGACTAATTTATGTAGTTGGGAGTTTTAACCTCTCTTATCGCCTCGAACACAGGAGTCTGGATCACATTGGCGGCTCTGGTAGCTCTTATCTACTGTGTGTGTGTAAGTTATGCTATGCTCAGACATCTCTCCAAGCAGTAGAAGCTATTTCTTTTTACTTGATTTTCACATAAAGTCGTACTGAACTTTGAAAAGTCATAGCTCAAAACCCCTACCCCTACAGCTAGGATTCTGTCGTATTTGAGTTCAGCTTAGCAAGATCTAACTGGTGAGCCACAGGAGAACATTAGTAAATCAATAATAGCAATTCCGACCCTAAATTATGGCACCTTAAACACGGGAGTCTCCCGGGAATTACGGGAGACTTGACAGGTATGATGGAGTAACTTATCTAATCCACTTGATCGGAGATCTGTTCGGTCTCTGATGGATTGTTATTAAGCTTCCTTACTAATTCACCGTTCTGGCTTTAATTGGCCCAAGAAATGGATAACATATAGTATACTGAAGTCGGTAGTGGTGATTCTTAGGTTGGTTAGAAACGTATTGTTAAAAGCAGCATTTGGATGGATCATGTTAGCACAGTTCATAGGACATAGGTCACAGGTCATGTACGCGGTTTTTTTGTGATCATACGCAGAGTTTCCCATACCTAAGTTAACATAAGGAACTTTTAGGCAAAGTCTGAATGGCTGCCTAACTGACTCCCTGGTGCGTTTTAATCAATAAGCAGCGTGCATATTATCCAGTGTGAACAAAATAGACTTTGAGATATACGATAGCATTCAGTTTGTGTAGGTTTTTTAAAATTTCATAGGACAAAAATATAGGTCTCATATCCTTAGCCACCCACACACAGACAGCTTTGGTAGTATCCAGGTGTTTTTCTCAGCTGACTGTTACCTTTAAGAATGATTTGACACTGCCTTGCTTAGTATCAAAGATCATCGATGATCTCCTCTAGCGTCATTGTCATCAGCTGATGATTTACTAACCGTGAACAGATGTTTATGGCAGAGGTAGTACTTTAGAGAAGAGGTCTAGCGATGGTATATCAATTAGTCCCACAAACTCAGCATGTAATCTCATTACTGATGACTATAAACAAGCCATTGAGTGCAGTACGATGGCTTGCGCCATCAGCAGCAGTCGCCTCGCTTGCCATGACCGGCTGTTCTGCGGCTGTGAACTACGACCGATATATTACCACAATAGCCATTTCGAGAGTGCGATTAATTTAGAGCGAAATTTTTGAACATAGTCAATTGTCTGAGAAATTGATCGTAATTAATCTTCAGTTAACTCGATCAAAATGCAGCCCTATCTATTAGTAGGTGCGCCGGAATCATGTGCCGGTGTTACACCGGTGTGAAGCCGCTGCTACGCCAGCTTTTGTCCACACTTAAGCCTGCTTTAGTTTAAGCTTAACACCAGCGTTTACGAAACCAGCGCACGTACTGATAGAAAAGTAAAAAATGTCGATATGCCTGATGGATGTGGTGCAATAGCCAATAGAGGGCCAATTGAGTGGCTTAGATCAGATTGGAAGGAATGAGATGATAGAGGCAGTAAAAACCTACTGATAGAAAAGTAAAAAATGTCAACAACACCGTCATGTAATGAACTATCGTATGTAGGAAGCTGAAAGGCATGCCAAGGTATTCATCAGCATTCCGACTAACATAGATGTAACTATTACTATAGTCTTGATGAGCCCATATATAAAAGAAAAGCCATTGCTCTTAATGTATCTGGCTGTCCAACTACGCGTCTTTATCGTACGACAGAGTAATAATAATACAGAACTTGCTCTACCTGTAGCGTTTAGCGCCAGCTCTCAGTTCCCCCTCGTACGAGTAAAATTATTTCAAGTTTGTGGCAACTTTGGCAGGTCCTATGCCTATGGGAAAAGGGAAAAAATATTTACTAGACTACTCTAGCTAACAGTTTTCAACATTCATCCAGGAATCATGAGGGCTATGCGAGAGTTTAAGGAGGAGTACTACAGACAGAGAGATAAGTCTGATTTGAAGTATCAAGTTCCCTACCTTGAGGCCCTGGCAAATCACTACCGACAGAAGTGTAACATGGGTGGTGAAAATAGTTGGACACACTTGTTGAAGGTAGGTTTGCGCTGTGTATCAACTGCTTTGTCATGCACTGCACAGTTGCGATTTGAAAGCTTATTAAGATGTAGAATACTTTGATGGCGGAAGTTTTTAATAGATTTTAGCAACAATAAGTGTGGTTTCCAGGCTCACTCAACTCACTACAACTCGTGTGCAGCTCGAGAGACAGAAGATTCCGATAAGGCAGATGCCTTCACACAGGAAGCGTTCAACATTCAGCGCCAGCACTGGGGTGATTTGTGTCCAGATATGGATTGTGAGGAGCAGAAGACTATTACAGAGAAGCTGAAAACCGATCTCCCAGGTATCAGGAGCTGGACGGAAGACGAACTCAATAAAGTTGGACAAATCATTGATGAATTTGACTGTCAGCCGGGAAACCTTCAGAGTGATGGAAAGAAGGCAACTGCAAGAAAATGGGTCGAGAATATGACAATAATTTCCAAACAGTGTAATGAAAAGATGGTTGAATTCACAAGGGATATTGTAAAACATGCCATTGAGGTTTGTGGGACACCACCCTGGGTTCAGCTGTAAAGGGGGAGACAACTCCCTACAGCGACCTGGAGTTCTTCATACTTATCAAAGAATCCTCAGAAGACATAGTTCGCTACTTCGAGACACTTTCCATGTCTATGTACTTCTTGATAGGCAATCTTGGGGAGACGAACTTGAAATACATGAACATCGAAGAGTTGCATCAGGACAAATGGTTTGAAGATTTGTGGACCAATGGGTTCAAAATTGACGGACTCCTTCCATACGCTGGCAACATTCCAACAGGAAATGGCTGTAAGACTCAATCGAAGAATCGATTCATAAAAACTGTTGAGGAAATGGTTAAAGACTACGTTGATGTGTTTGACAATCCTGATGAAGAGACAGCGATTTTTGGCAACCTCTCCACGATGATGGCGTTTACCAAGCATATCGTCGGCGGGGAGGCAATCCATGGGCGGTTCAGAACGACATTGGAGCTGATCTCTCCCAGCATGAGAAGACAACTCGCCTCACAAAACACGCTCGTCAGTGATATGAAGAAATTTGACTTTGACTTTACCGACGACATCACCAGGCTAATCGATCTGAAGACCGGTATTTACAGATATCCCTCTCTCCTGGTACACGACCTGAAAGTCATCAAACAACTGCAGGCAGAATCCGCCTGGGATGCCATCGACCTAATGGCTGACAGACAGATCATCTCCAAAGATGTTTCTCTCAGTCTCAAGTTTGCTCTCGCTACAGCTCAGTACGTTCGATTGGCTGCGTACATCCACCACAGGTCTCAAGTTAACCACATATCTGTGTTGGCACGGGAAGAAGATTCTGGCAGCGGTTCTGGCCCATGGCACTTTCGTCGGCAGTTGCTGACCTCTTTTGTTTTCCACCTGATTCCTATCAAGGTTAGCTTGTCACATGGCCGCAGCGGTGTGAGCGGTCTTATAACTGAGATACGCATCGACGAAGAACTGTTGCTTCCGTTGGTTTCCTACTACTGTGAGGACTACGCAGAGATGCTGAACCAGATTGGTGAAGACAAGACAAGATGGTTTAAAATGAATGACCATTTGAAGGGTGTTTATCTGACTGCTCTTCTCGAGAATTCAAGTTTTGCAATTGCACAAGAGGCCATAGAAGAAATTTATGGCAAATGTGACAGTGACCCGCTGGCTAGCATCCAAAAGAAAACATGGCAAGCACAGATATTTGAGAAAAAAAGTCAATTTCAAGAAGCCTGTCGCTGCTATAAGGACAAGTTGATGATCTATGAGACAATTCTTGGCAACATGAATATAGGCGATGTAGCTTCAACATGGACAGCTCTTGCCGATATGCAATGCTACGCTGGAAAGTTGTATGAGTCGCTTGACAGTGTGAAGAAAAGCCTTGAGATAAGACCAGATTCCCTAACCTCGCTCCGTAGGAAGACTTTATTCCTCATGATACTGGGCAGAGTAAGGGAAGCAACTCGCTGTGGCAAAGAGTTCCTTGATCAGAGTAAATTGCAAGACAGGCAATATCAAGATGGAGGCGCCGCTGGTCTAAAACGTCCAGATGTTGCAGATGCATATTTCGTTTACGGTCGGGCGCTTTCAGAAGATGGAGATTACAATCTTGCGTTAAAAAAGTACCAGAAGGGTTTGAGAATGTACCACAGGCTCCATGGCAGTGTGAACCACATGCACATTGCATTCGCTTATGCACATGTTGGTGTTGCTCACAAGAAACTAGGAGATCTTGACGTGGCAGCTCGGTACCTTAAAAAATCTGAGGAAATGTATAACTGTGTTTCTGATGGTGCTTCTCATCCTAATCTGGCCTTTGTGAAACAAAAAATTGGTGATCTTGAAAGGCAAAGGGGAAACTTTGACAAGGCGTTGGAGGCTAGTGAGAGCAGTTTAAGAATGACAGAGGTACTCTTCGGGAACCACCCACACAAAGACGTTGCATTCAGCCATGAAAGCGTTGGCAGGATCTTCAGAGATTTAAAAGAGCCAGAGGAAGCTCTATTGCATTTCGAGCAAGGCCTAGAGATAAGGAGGGAGGCATTTAAACCACATGGCCATTCATCAATTGTAATTTCTCTGAAGAATATCAGTAAAACCTACTCTCTTTATAGACCACTCCAAGACAACTACACCAGAGCCTTAGAGTTCTACAAAGCTGCTTTAGAGGAAGCTGATCGCCTGGGTGTTCAGGTAATAGATCAACTCAAGGTAGAATTGTTGGCTGCCATCCGAGCTGTGAGCAGGAAAATTATAAAAACCCTTCAGGCACTCGATTCTCGCCGAAAGACACTGGTTAAAGTCATGAAGTTGTATGACACCAGAGCTCGTAGATCAAAGGCATTTATCTACTTGAACATTGGTGATCACTATGAAGCTCTGAATGATCTTGAGAAGGCAAAGAGCTTCTATGTGGAGAGCTGGAACGAAAACGTCAGCATTAGCCCGACTGATGAAACGATTTACAAAGCCATCGTCAGTAAAAAGCTCTCCCATGTCCTGAAACGCCTGAAAAGCTTTGATGAAGCCCTCAAGTACGCCCACCTCAGCTTGGAATGTAATGTAGCGATAAGGTTATCGAAAGGAGAACCTAACTTCCATGTTGCTGATTGCCACAAACTTATTGGAGAGATTCATGAATGCAGAGGAGATGAGGAAGAGGCCCTCATTTCATACCAAAACAGCCTGAGAGTACATGGAAAGGTTAACTCAGACAGATCCCGGCACCAAGAATCTACTTTGTTACGGAAGATCCGAACAGTCCAGAAGGCACTGAGACATGCAACTGAAGTTTGAAGAAAGACAAAGCTATGGTCAACAGTAATAATCACTGAAGATTTCAGGTAAATGCGATTTAAGTTGAGCCATCAATTTATATTGTTAAAAATGCTAACTGAACTGCCAACACACCAAAGCAGTTATGCATGACACAAGTTCTCCAGTCATACTACGCATTTGTTTTAGTGGCCTGTTGGTCTTAGAGTCCGGATTCTTATCATCTCCATTCTTCTGCCACTAGAGTATCACGACACCCTCTGGCTCACAGGACAATACAAGCCTACATCTACTGGTAAACCTGATCCAAGTTAAGACTTTATATAATAATACAGTATGTACTAACATTCGTCTCTTTGCTAATTGTGTGACAATATTCCTATATAATTCGGAGTGAACTGAATAATTAGTTACTGATCGCGTTTCACAATCATTTTCCACTATCAGATAACTCTATCTCCAAACAACAACCTTTTTCAATAAAGTTTGATTAAAAATCATGCCGCGTTTCTTCAAAATAATCAATCAGATTAATCTTCTGATTGATGTCTTTAATCTTGAATTAACCTTAATTTGAGCTTGCCGAAGCAGCAGGGGCAGATTTCGAGCCGGTGAGACGGTGCCAACGCACAGGTTGATTTTAGGTTTTGCTAATGTTCTTTTAACCTTGTGAATGTTTCCAAGATGTTTCCTTGACGGAAATGTGACTGCAATATCACTAGTTATTAGTCCTATCATAATTGACCTACTTCCAGCTGACTGTCGACTCACCCAAGTGCTCTTAAATTTCATGTGTCAGTTGATTTACACTACAAGTATCGAAGAAAGCTAGCTTGGTAACTTCAGCTATTGGGTGAACCTCATAGACAGAAAACGGTGTGATAACACAGAAGTTTAGAGCCTCTTCACGAGGCGAACAAGTCACGATAATTCAAGTAGGGTGACACTATTGCATCCTGGAAAGTTATGATATAGCTGAGAGAAAACTCGGTGATTACAAGTTCCCATGTCTACGAAGCTTCTTTGAAGTATCTTGAGAACCATCTGTGGTTATATCTGCCAGTGCTGGTCACTGGGAAATGAATCAGGGTAGTTTATGGTGAGACAGATGGCGGTTTGTTGTTTTCAGAGCGTCAGTTTTTGATGTTTGAGTCTATTTATGGCATATGATTCTGATGTACTGTACCCAACATAGCTCATTATAGATGCATATGTGCCAAGCAATATACATTTAAAATATTTGCATATTTTGCATTTTCAGGTGGGTAATCTGACTTCCCTTTATAGGCACCATATCTGCTAACCTCCTCCATTCCCTTCTTCCCTCTCCCTCCCTCTCAGATACGTGCTGATGACAGCTATACTGTGACAGACAACCGAGTGTTTGGACATGATGGAACCTACTGACCCAGCATGCATGTAGGGGTAATGTGGATGCCTACTCGCAGTCGAGCGGTTGCCTCACAACCAGTACGGCGCCCAGTATAATCAGGGCAACGACCTTCACAGACTAGCCTTGGAACCCGGAGACGAGATTGCTCAGAAAGGGGAAAATTACGATATGGAGATGTATGATGGACAGGAGAGCGCAAATGTATTGCTTCACTTGATCTAAGTTCCGATCTGTGATGTTACATCGATCAAGAAAAACCGTTGTCGTATTCACAAAGGCTGTTTTCTCGACCGATACAACTTAACTTACATAGATCTCAGGACCTAGACGTCTGTTTTAAAATCTGATTTCAGATTTGGATTCAGTAAACTATTTTATATCTTCTAAGATCATTGAAAAGCTCCATAATCAGAAAATCTTGTTTTGAGACGACAACTCCCATCACACCTTTCTTTGACGATAGGTATCTAGTTTACCTATATCTCAAGATCTAGATATCCGTTTTGAAATCTGATTTCAGATTATGAAAGAGCAGAACTTTTCCATCCCTTTCAACCCACTATTATACCACATTCAATACGTTTCATTGATGCAAGAGGAATATATGTCTGTGGCATTGATTAAGAATGCTACCAATATAAAATACAAGCCAGTATAAAGCAAACATGCATATATTTCGGCAAATTGATGCTGAATATCTTTGAGAGTGTACCTTTTGGCCTATATAACCATC
>ERZ1740065.431-NODE-431-length-22289-cov-6.494828_pt1 | contig 22289 bp, 19 predicted proteins | sample MGYA00581738_ERZ1740065 | MGnify/ENA primary metagenome ERZ1740065 (study PRJEB43018, sample SAMN04849749) | marine metagenome | isolation source: floating plastic debris | place: Pacific Ocean | collected 2008-09-01 | study: EMG produced TPA metagenomics assembly...
AACCATACCCATGGAAAAGGACATACTATGACCACAAGCTTTGCTCCCCTTACCATCGCCATCGGCGATCTTGTCGCCCATCCCGCGAACGAACGGACCAATTCCCCCGAGACCTACGCCTCCGAGAATATCGCGCATCTCAAGGCCAGCATCGCCGTATTGGGCCTTCTGCAACCGCTGCTCGTTCAGAAGATCGACGGCAAGTTCGGGGTGCTCGCCGGTGGCCGTCGTCACGCGGCCCTGCTGGAACTTGCTGCGGACAAGACGGCCAAGGGATTCACCAACCGCACGAAGATCGATTGCCGGCTGGTCCCCGACGATTGTGATGTGACCACCGCGCTCTCGCTGGCGGAGAATATCACCCAGGCGCCGATGAATGCCATCGACGAGTTCGAGGCCTTCGCGCGGATGATGGAGGTCGATGGCCAGACGCCGGAAACCATCGCCAGGACCTTCGGTACCACGGTCGCCGCTGTCAAAGGCCGGTTGCGCTACGGACTCATCCATCCCGACATCCGCGCCGCGGCCCGCGCCAAATCGATCACGCTCGATACGATGAAGGCCTTCGCCGATCACCCGAGCCAGGAGGTGCAACGCGAGGTCTTCGAGGCGCTGACCAAAGAGGACAACTACATTCAGGCCTACACCGTTCGGAACGCGCTGAAGTCCCGCGGCGTCCAGGTCAGCGACGATATCGGTGCCTTCGTGCGCAAAGACTACGAGGCACGTGGCGGTGCAATCGCGGCCGATCTGCTGGACGAGCATTCCGTGCTCGAGGATTCCGCGCTGGTCGAAACGATCCTGCTGGAGAAACTCGCCGCCGCCGCCGAAGAGGCGCGGGCAGAGATCGGCTTTGCCTGGGCGGATGCGGTCATCCAGTACGATTATGCCGCCATGGCGGATTATGGCCGGGTCTATCCCGGTCCGGTCGAACCCGACGAGAAGGGCCAGCAGCGCGTGGACGAGATCACCGCCGAGCTTGAGAAGCTCGAACACGGGATGGAAAACGAAGAGCTCGAGGATGAGGCGTATAATGAACTCTACGAAAGCGTGGACGCGCTGGAAGCCGAGGCGCGGGACCTCCAGGAGGCCTATAGCACCGAGGATCTTGCCCGTTCCGGCGTGATCGCGTCATGGTCGCATGGCAAGATCTCCCTGCATGTCGGGATGGTGCGCCCTGAAGAGAAGGCGGAGCGTTCTGGCAAAGGCACCGGTGCACCGAGCGACAACGGCGCCGTAGACGGCGATCAGATCACCTATCCCGCCTCGCTCACCGAGGACCTGAAGACCGAGCGGGCGATGGCGCTCGGCGCGGCAATGGCGATGCACCCGGAGGCGACGCTCGATCTCACGCTCTTCAAGCTGGTTACGGATGTGCTGACCAGCGGCATGGGGGTCACCCAGGCGTTCAAGGTCGATGCGCGCCAGGAATATCGCACTCACGCCAAGATGGACGAGATCGACGGCACATCGCTCGAACAGGTGGCGGCAGCGCATGACGCGCTCGACCTCTCCTGGGCCGATGATGCGAAATCCCCCGCCGACCAGTTCGCGCTCTTCCGGGCGCTCGATGCGGGCGAGAAGGCCAAACTCGTGGCCTATGCCACGGCGGCGACCACGCAGTCCTGCTTCGCACGGGACCGGCAGCGTGACAGCCTGATGCATGATTTCGAGGTGGAGATCATGCCGGACATCCGGGCGCATTGGACGCCGAACGCGGCGCTTTTCAACCGCTTCAAGAAGGCCTGGCTTCTGAAGATCCTCGGCGAGGAGCTGGGGCTCGCACAAGAGGCGGTGACATTGGCCTCCTCGACCAAGAAGCAAGTCGTCGAATTCTGCGACAAGCTCTTTGCGGAGCCTTTCGCCACGCTGACGGAGGCGCAGCGCGCGGCGGTCGCGGCCTGGTGTCCGCCGATGATGCAGACGGCAGGTGTCGAGCCGGTTGATGCCAGCGAGGCCGAGACACCCGAAGACGAAACCGAGGTCGCAGAAGCGGCCTGATCGAGCAGGCGGCCCGCTCGGCATGTCCGGCGCGGGTCGCACCCTTCCCTCCATCTTACAGGTAAATCCCATGGCACTTCTCAGCTTTACCGCGACCAGCGTCGCGGCGCAGATCGCGCATGCGCGCGGCTGCTCCACCCTCCTTCCCAACTGGAACGGGCCGGTGGGCAAACCCGCCCTGATCCTGATCGTCGGCAATGGTGTGCATCTGCGCTCCAATGGCATCGACGGTTCGACCACGCGGATCGTCACCACCGAACGCGCCGATCCCACATATGCTTTCGCCAAGGGCATCAACCCGTTCCGCGATCCGGATTGGATGGCGGCGCGGCAGGCGACGTTCCGCGATCTGACCGGCCAGTTCTACACCGACATTCTCGATGACGTGCAGATGCTTATCGACCGTGGTCACGACACTATCCGGCTTGCGACCGATGGCCACACGATCCGCGTCTTCCTGCGTCGCGCCGCTGACTACCTGATCGGCGGCACCTACGACGTGCCCTCCGGTCTCGGCGGGACGTTCCGGGTGATCCTGAAGGACGCCACCGACACCTATGCCATCGTGCAGAACCACGGCAATTGCGAGGATTTCGACGAGATGCTGCCCTACCGCGTGCCGCTCGATGCGCTCATCGAAATCGATGATCGGAGGGCGGCATAGTGGGCTGGGTCTTTTACACCGACCGCCGCGTCAAAACCTACGCGGACGAGAAGGCAGAAATCACCCGGCTCTGCACCTTCGAGACGGATACGCGCAAGACGGTGTTGCTCAAGGCCTGCAAGGTCGGGTCGACCTGGTATGCAGCAGCGAAGGTCACAAACATCAAAGGCGCGCCGGTTGAGGACAGAACCTATGTGAGCGATGCCGACGGATCGTTCACCTTCGGAGCAGTCTTCCTGACGCGATATGATGATGGTTGCTGGGGCTACAAGGACATGGAGGAGAGCGCCCGGCCCGCGGAGTCGCGCGCGCCGCTCAGCCTTCTGGCGTTGCTCTCCGAGTTGAAGGATCCCGACAGCTATGCCCATGCTTGGCGTCAGCGCTGCCGCGACTGGGCGGCGATCCCGGACTACGACGAGGGCGACAGGATCAAGCTCGCCGCGCCGGTGACGCTGACCGATGGCAGCACCTGCCAGATCGTGACCGCCACCCATTACCGGCGCGGAGGGCAAAAGCGTCGCTGCTACCGCATCGAGGAAACCGGCGGGCTAGTGCGCCTTTCGAAAGCCTCGCTTGCGGGGTCGGAACTGCTCTGCTCGGCGAAGAGTGCGGCGAGTCCGGTCCTGGCGGAGTTCTTCGCCGGGAAGGGGTCCTGACCGCCGCCAGCGTCGTCATCTGTCCAGCTTTGAGCCGCCTCCGCGCATTTGAAAGCGCAGAGGCGGCTTTCTGTCTTGTCAGACCCGCAACCTGACTCAAAGGACAGACGATATGGACAACCGAAGCCCGGCACTCGCACGCGATTTCCCATCGAAACCTCATCTTCGGCAGGCCATTCGCCTGATCGGCAGCGAGATTGAGAAGCAACCGCTCAAGAGCTCATCGCTTGCTCGGATCATGCGCGAGACCTTCGGCGGTAGCGATGCCGGCGGCGCGTGGTCGTGGCGCATGGCCTATGACCTGATGCAGGCCTCCACGGTGACGACGATCATGCGGGGCAGCGGTTCGGACGTGCTCGCGACAGCCAAACTGCTCGCGTCACGGCTCCTGACGGAGACCCGGCGCTCCGAGCAACAGATTCGCCTGCAACAGTTCTCGACGCCGCTGCCCTTTGCGGCACTGGTAATACGCGCAGCCGCCATTCGCCCCGGCGAAACCGTCCTCGAACCTTCGGCCGGGACCGGCGCGCTGGCTGGTTTTGCAGTTTGCGCGGGTGGCAAACCGATGCTGAACGAGATCGACCCCTTCCGACGGGCGCTTCTCGAGGCGATCTTTGATACGCAGGTGACCGATTTCGACGCCGAGCATATAGATGATCTCCTGACGGTGCCCGACCTTCCCGGCGTCATCGTAATGAACCCGCCCTTCGCCTCTTCGGTCGACCGCTCGCGCGACAAACACATCGCGGCGAAACATCTGATCGGCGCTGCCAAACGGCTGGCGCCCGGCGGACGTCTCGTGGCGATCATGCCCATGGGATTTTCGCCGGAACGGGACGCGGCCCATTGGGCGCGGGCATCAACCATTGCAAAACCGCGCCTTGCGCTCACGATCCCCGGCCATGTTTATGCCAAGCTCGGCACCACTGTGGAAACCCAGCTCATGGTCTTCGACAAGGTGCGGGAGGAGATTAAATGCGTCCGCACAACGGTCGGCGATCTGGATGAAGCGCGGGAAATTGTCGATGACATCGCCGCAACCCGCACTGCCGCTCCCTCGATCCAAACCGGTGCGCAGTTTCGGACTGACTCGCGCCGGGTCGGTGTCCCTATTGCACGTAAGCGCCCAATCGCCCAGGCGGCGTCTGCCAAACCCAAATCCCATGCCGCTTTCCCGATGGCCTTCACCTGTCTCGCCACGCCCCGCGAAAACACCCCGGTCTCCGACATCTATGCCCGCTACCGTCCGCAACGGATCGAAATCTTGGGTGCGCGGGAACATCCGACTCCGCTGGTCGAGAGCATTGCCATGGCCTCGGTGGCGCCGCCCGCTCCGTCGAGCGACACCGCCGAAGGTCTGCGCCTGCCTGCCCGGCTGATTGAGGAGGGTCATCTCTCCGAGGCCCAGCTCGAGACCATCCTCATGGCGAACGACGCGCACGAACGCGACTTGCCGGGGCGGTTCACGATCGACGAGGACCAGACCCGGATGACCCGGGCCGACGACGATCCGGAGGCCCGCGCCTATCTCCTAGGGTATTTCCTCGGCGACGGCACCGGCTGCGGCAAGGGCCGCGAATGCGCCGGGCTCATCCTGGTGAACTGGCTCGCGGGTCGTCGCAAGGCGGTCTGGATATCCAAATCCGCCACGCTCATCGCGGACGCAATCCGCGACTGGACCGACCTCGGCGGCTCGCCCGCCGACCTCCAACCGCTCTCCAAATGGAAGCCTGACCAGCCCATCTCCATGGGCGATGGCATCCTTTTTGTGACCTACGCGACACTCCGGTCCGCAGGCAAATGCGGCACGACCCGGTTGAGCCAGGTTCTGGGCTGGATGGGCGAGGGGTTCGACGGAGTGCTGGCTTTTGATGAGGCCCACGCAATGCAGAACGCCGCGGGGTCCGACGCGGGCAGGGGCGTCAAGCCCTCCCAGCAGGGCATGGCTGGACTGCGCCTGCAGCTGGCCGCGCCACGTGCCCGCGTCTTCTATGTCTCTGCAACCGGCGCCACCAGCGTGCAGAATCTGGCCTATGCTTCACGCCTCGGGCTCTGGGGGCAGGGGCCCGAATATCCCTTCCCGAGCCGGGAGAGTTTCGTCTCGGCGATGGAGGCCGGAGGCGTTGCCGCGATGGAAGTCGTGGCGCGCGACCTCAAAACGCTCGGCTTCTACACCGCGCGAGCACTCAGCTTCGACGGCGTGGAATACGACGTGCTCGAACATGCTCTCACACCCGCCCAGATCGAGATCTACGACGCCTATGCCGGGGCCTTCCGGACGATCCATCACAATCTCGAAGCGGCACTGACCGCGACCGGTGTCAACGATGCCTCCGGCCAGACCAACGCCTCCGCCGCCAAGGCCTCGGCCAAGTCCCGTTTCGAAAGCACCAAACAGCGTTTCTTCAACCACCTTCTGATGGGCATGAAAGCCCCGACCGTCATCCGTGCCATTGAAAGTGATTTGGCCGAGGGATTTGCCTGCGTCATCCAGGTGGTCTCAACTGGAGAGAGCCTGTTGAAACGCCGGCTTGAAGCGATGGACCCCGAAGACGAGCTGGTCGAGGGAGCGCTCACGCCGCGCGACTACGTTCTAAGTTACCTCGAACAGGCCTTCCCGATCCATGCCCAGAAGCTGGTCGAGATCGACGGAAACATGGTGGCCGAGCCGCTCCGGGATGCGAATGGCGCCCTGGTCGTCTCGCGCGAGGCCGAGGCCTTGCGCGATGCGGCAATGATGGAGCTGATGGCGCTTGCGCCGATCCCCTCGGCACTCGATCAGATCCTCTGGGCCTTCGGCGACGAGGCCGTGGCCGAGGTGACGGGGCGGTCCATCCGGCCCCTGAAATCCAGCGACGGTGCCCTCTTCATCGAGAAGCGGTCCGCGAGCAGCAATTCCTCGGAAACCCGCGCCTTCATGGATGGCGAGAAGGATATTCTGATCTTCTCGGATGCCGGCGGGACGGGCCGGTCCTACCATGCCGCAAAGACGGCGAAGAACCAGAAGCGGCGGCGGCACTATCTGCTCGAACCCGGTTGGCGCGCCGATGCGGCGATCCAGGGGCTTGGGCGCACCCATCGCTCGGCTCAGGTGTCAGCGCCGTTCTTCCGGGTCTGCACCTCGGATGTACATGGCGAGAAGCGCTTCACCTCCACGATCGCTCGGCGCCTCGATCAGTTGGGCGCGCTCACCAAGGGCCAGCGCGAGACCGGCTCCCAGGGCATGTTCCGCGAGGAAGACAATCTCGAGAGCCCGATCGCAAGGGGTGCGCTGCGAGGCTATTACGCCGACCTGGCCGCCGGGCGTGCCGGGGCCATGAGCTATGAGCAGTTCACGGATTGGACCGCCTTGCGGCTGATCGACCAGGACGGCGTGCTGCTCGAAGAGCTTCCACCAATCCAACGCTTCCTAAACCGTGTCCTAGCCCTGCCGATCTACATGCAGAATGCGCTTTTTGCCGAGTTCATGAGCCGGATTGCCGATCAGACCGAGCGGGCGCGGGCCGCTGGCACGCTCGATCTCGGCGTCGAGACGTTGCGTGGCGAGAGGATCGAACAGGTCTCGGCGGAAGACCTCTGGACCTGTCCGCGCTCCGGGGCGGTGACACGGATCATCGGGCTCGAAGTGACGGACCCCGTGCATGTCCTCTCCGCAGAAGGGGCTTTGGACCGGAATCCCGACAAGATGACCATGATCAACAGCGCCTCGGGACGTGCGGCGCTGATCTCCTCGCGTCCGATGCAGATGTATGACGAAGAGATCGTCACGCTCATGCGCAAGGTGATCCGGCCGAGCGGGTCCACCTATGTCGAGGAAGGGAAGTTCCAGGCCACCGCCTGGGAGGAGATCAAACCCTCAGAGTTCCGCCGCCTCTGGGATGAAGAGGCCAACAGCCTGCCGAAGGTGACGACGACGAAGCTTTACCTGCTGACCGGGCTGCTGCTGCCGATCTGGAAGGACATCCCCTCGGGCAACGAGCGCATCTACCGGGTCACGCCAGAGGGGCAGGGGAGCATGATTGGTCGCACCGTCAGCGAGGACGGCGCCGCGGCCTTGCGTGCGCGGTTCATGGTCGGCACACCGAAAACCCCGCAGGACATGCTGACGGCCGCGCTCGGATCCACCGCGCCGGTCGATCTGGGCCGGGGTCTCACGCTCACCCGCCGCCGCGTCGCGGGCGCGGCCCGCCTCGAGATCGACGGGGCCGATAAGGGTGCCATCGAGGGTCTGAAGGCGGTCGGGTGTTTCACCGAGATCATCGCCTTCCAGCTTCGGGTCTTCCTGCCCCACGGGGAGGGCGTCGATACCGCCGCCATCCTCGCTCGGATCGTGGGGGAAGGGTCCCAAACGGCGGCGGAGCGCGCCGCCTGAAAGGGAAAGCGGGCTTTCGGTCGGGGGAACGTGGAAGGGTGCTTTGCCCCCTCGCGTTCCGCCGCCGTGGCGGGTCTCTGGACCCCTCGGCACCTTCCCCAATCCCAGACAAGAGGACGAGACCCATGACCAACTCCGAGACCACCTTCGCCAAGACGATGGCAAGATGGCAGGCCGAGCGCGAAGCCACCAACAAGGCCACCCGAAACGAGCTGCTCCCGCAATTGCGAGGCCGCGGCATCACCGAGGTCACCGCCGAATACGAGGGCTACGGCGATTCCGGCAATATCGAGGACGTGACGGTGCTACCGGTCGGCATTGCGCTCCCTGACGAACTCTGCACGAAGCTCGGCGACTTCGCCTGGTCCGTCGCCTATCACCAGCATCCCGGCTTCGAGAACAACGAGGGCGGCTACGGCACGCTGACCTGGGATGTCATCGCCGACAGCATCACCCTCGATCATGCCGACCGCTACGTTGAATGCTCCCACAGTTTCGATGAGGGCCTGTGATATGGCCCATCCCCTCCATCATGCCGAAAGTTCCGCCCGGAAGTATGGCGGAACGCCATCCGACTATCAGGCCGTTCACGACTGGTTCGATGCCTCAAAGGAGCATCTCGCCATCTTCACCCACCGTGCTCTGCGCCATCACACGCAAGGTATCTTCGAGGCCGAACGTGTCTTCGGGCTTTCGCTCACCAACGAGGCGGGGCGCGAGATTCCCATCCGCTGGATCGGCGAGCAGCATGTCCGCGAAGACTGTCAGGGCCGCATCCCGAGCCTCGCCGACTGGCTCGGGCGGATTCAGCCCGAGGCCTGGATGGCCAATGGGCATATCGACCTGCTGGCACGTGAGCCCGTTGGCGATCCGCGCACGGAATGGCTGGCCGAGGTGGCTGAAGGCAAGACGATCCTCGGCCTCAAGGACTGGATGGAGGCGAGGGGATCATGATGCGCAACGTCCGCAGATTCTACGATTGCAGCACCGCGCATCTGCCTGAACAAACCGTCCAGGCTATCGAGAACGGGCTCTTTGCCAAACCGCCAAGCATGCAGAATGAGTATGGCTGGCTGTTCTCCATCCCTGAAACCCTCGCCGATCTGCCGGAAGGCGTCGACTGTGACGCCTTCAAGACGGTCATGTCGTTGGCGATGGATGCAGGCTGCGACTACGTCCTGTTCGATCGGGACGTCCCGCCCGCCCCCTATCTCGACGTCTTCGACTGGTAGGTCAATCGCGGTTGCACAGAGGCCCGATCCACGGATCGGGCCTCTCTTTTTCCAATGCCAACACTGAAATGGAGAACCAGATGAACGTCGCGGAGATCAAGGCCGCCGTGGATGCCGGCAAATCCGCCCACTGGGCGAACGAGGGCTACCGGGTGCATCGGGATGGCCTCGGCCAATACCTCATCACCTTTGTGCGGAACGGCAGCACGATCGGGTTGACCGACCGGAGCGGCCGACGGCTGAACGGAGCCGAGGCAGACTTCTTCATATCGGAGCCGGGCCATGATGGCGCGACAGCGCAGGGGAGGGTGGTGCGCGGGGCGACGTCGGACACCTCGTCTACCGCCGGGCTGGGCTGACGGGCAGGAGAGAAAGGAGAGAGGGCTTTGTGGTTTTGCGATCCCATGAGGGGTCGAAAAGCAATCCCGCGTGCTCTGGCAGGAAACCGGGCACCGGCAAACCCAAGGAGAAGACCCATGTTCGCAGGAACCCTGACCAAAAACGCCGAGAGCGCAGCCACTGCCTATTTCGGCATGATCCATTCGACCCGGTTCGACATCGCGATCCAGCTCGAGACCCGCACGAAGATGTCCGAGCGTAGCCCAGATTATGACGTGACCGCGGTGAACAAGTCCGGCCGGAAGGTGCGTATCGGCACGGCCTGGAACGAGACCGGCAATACCACCGGCAATCCTTACATCTCGATGCAGATCGATGTCGGCCTCGGGCCCTTTCGAGTCAACGCCGTGCAGACCAAGGAAGCACGCGAAGCAATGACCGGTGAGTTCGAGATCATCCCGCTCGTCTCGAACGGTGCCATGAAGTCAGGCTCGATCTCGGGCGAGTTGACCGCGATGGATGCAGACAACGCCTTCGCCGGCTACATCGCGAACATGATGTTCGACCTCGACTTCATGTTGATCGAGAACGCGTTCAAGGCCGAAGAAACCCATCCCGACTACCGGATCGAGGTTAGCTCGCCCAAGGGCCACCCGATCCGTGTGGGTTCGGCCTGGATGGCGAAAAGCAACCGGACCGGCAACGACTACGTCTCACTTCTCATCAACACGCCCGATGGCGATCTGCGGGTAAACGCCGTGCAGAACGAGGAGCAGCGCGGCGGCCAGACCTTCTCGATCATTCCCTTCGTCGAGAGCGGTGCGCGCGAGCGGGACGCCGGTGCGGGACTGTCTCTGGTGTCCTGATGTGACAGGACCTGGTCCCGATCGATAAGCGAGGTCGGCCTAGACCGGCCCGGCCTACCTAGCCTACGGGAGCTGCGGAAACGCGGCTCCCGTTTTTCTTTGTGGTCGATCAGTTCGAGGTCAACGGCCTGTCCGTCGCAGGATGATGGCGAAACTCGTCGGTCCGATAGCCCCGCTGGCAAAGCATCACTCCGGGCTCTCTTCCACCGTGCCATCGTTCTCGGAGGGCGTCTCACAAAAGATCTCTTCGACCGTCACCTGGTCGGGTAGCGGTCCTTGCAACGCGTCCTCGATCGCCTTGGTTGCGAAATTCGCCGAGACCGACGTCGCGAAACTGATCGTCACGGTTAGCACAAGCTCTTTTGCGGTCATGCCTAGGGCCGCGTCGACCGAGCTGTCGGTAACGTCCGCACCGGCCACGCCTTCCAACAGCGCGAGGATATCCTGTTTGGACGCGTCCGCGTCATCGCCAGCAAGGCGCATCACCACCACAACGTCAGTCATTGAAATCGTCCCACATCCGTGTCTCTCGAAATCTACTCAATGCCCGCATGAATCGGGCACGGTCGCGACTATAGCGCGCAAGGTCTCGCCCTGCCTCACTTTTGTTGGGGACCGCCCCGCCGAGTAGCGCCGCAATGTCTTCCCCGAAGGGCGTGGTCACATCGAAGTGGTTCAGGGCGGCGAGCGCCGGAAGGACCGAGTGGCGAAACCTGTTCGCGACGTTTTGCACCTCTTCGTCGCTCGCCTCGCGGCGAACATAGTCGCCCGACTTCAGCTGGAGCAGGTTCGGTGCCACGTGACGGAACACGGCCGCGACCACGTTCAGGTAGCGCGTCTCGGGCGTTGGATACCCATCCTCGACGGGCCCTTCCGAGGCGAGAAGTTCCAGGGTCGCGAAGACGCCGATGACGATGAACATCATGGCGCTGTCGGCTCTGTCGTCACCGTCGGATGAGAGCCCCTCGATCGTGCGCATTAGCTCATAATCCGCCGACAGGAGGCTGGCCGCGGCGGCTCCATCGGCTTCAAGCTCTGACAGGAGCCGGAATGTCGCCAGATCCAGAGGTCGCGGCAAGTCACCCGTGTTTGTTTCCGGATTCAGCGCCTTCTGATAGGCGACATGGCCTGCTGCGGCGTGGCAGGCTTCGTGGGTGGCAAAGAAGGCGACACCGGCAAACCATGCCAGCGTCATTGCGGGTTCGATCCCGCCCAACCGTTCGGCCCGAGCTGCGGTCTCTCCTTCGACGTTGACGGCTTGGAGGCGAGACAGGATGAGATCGGGTACAGCGGTTCCGATCGCGATGCGATAGCGATCCTTGCGCCAGGGCGAAATGATCGCGTCAAGGCCCACACTGTCGCGATGCCGCCAGTCTATCCGTTCGGCGAAGGCTGTCTCGTCGATCCCGGGGAAGAGCACGTAGATGACGAACTCTCCGGCGACGCGGATCATGGTCAGGGTTTCGAGGTCTTGCTCACCCATTGTCATCACCGTCGAGGATGCGATCGATCCGGCGCGTGGCCTCGAAATATCGCGCTTCGCTGATGAGGAACTTCTCATGATCCGCGTCCGACGGGCCTTCCCCGAACCATCTTCCGTCGCCGAAACCGATGTCTTTGGAGATCTCACTCGCCTCGAACCAGGCGGTGTCGTGGACGCGCACCGACTCTTCAAAGTCACACGGCACCAGGTCGTGAAGGGATCTGAACACCAGGTTGGTGAAGTTCATCGCCCGAAAGAGTGGGGAGGGATGTTCCGTCCCCGGTCGATCCACCGGACCCTCCCTTGTGTCGAGCGCCCGCATGACAAGGATATGGGCGAACGCCAGCTGGAAGCCGTATTCGAGCCCATCCTCCGCGGCCCAGCCCGTCCGAAACGGATGTTTCTCATCCATGCTCAGGAGCATTTGGTTCAGCCCGTTCGCATCCGCGTCAAACTCGATATCCTGTAGCGTTTCCGGCCGCATGTCTGACGATTGGCCGGGGACTTGGTCCAGATATGTTGCCCCTTCGTCGACGAAGCCGGGTGTTGCGTCCGGAAAGAGGAGATCGATATGCCGCCGCAGGAGGTGCGCGAGTTCGTGCGAAATCACGTAGTCGAACATCTGCATCAGAATGTCGACGAAGTACTCCGCACGCTCCGCCTCCATCGACCAGTCATCGAAGGCGATGAGCGGGCCGTCGAGCGCCTCTTTCCAAGATTTGCCCGGATCCTTCAGGGGGTGCGCGCGCGAAAGCACGTCCGGATGATGGGCTGCGGCCGTAAGGAACCGCCACAGTTTTCGAAGCAGGCCGAGGCTTATGATGACTGCACGGCGATCGCCCGATTGGCGCGCGGCCGCGTTCGGCGCATCGCCAGCCGAGATGACGAGGTCGATCCCCTTGATGTCGAGGTCCGGATCGCGCGCGTCCAGGAGGCCTATGTTGATCTCGAAGACATGTATGGTCCAGTGCACCAATGTCGTCTCGACCGGTGTAAGCCCCTTGACGTCGAGATATCCGCCCATAGTCCTGACGATGGGATCTACCTTCCAAAACGCACGCGAGACCTCTTCCATTCGATCACGAAATCCCAAAGAATTTCGGGATGGGGTCGCTCCATCGCGCGTCGAACGCGAAGGGTGCAAAAAGCCCGTCCTCCGTTTCGGGGTCCTGATCGAAATAGGCGGCGATCTCTTTCCTGAGGTCGGCCTCCCCCTCCCTGGAAATCGTGTCCCGGAGGAGATCGAGCTCGGGGAACGCCGGTTCGAGCGGTGCCAATAATTCCATGGCGGGCTCAAAGATCTCCGCGAAATAGTCACTTTCGGGATGTTCCACATTCCAACGCGCCCTGTGGGCGACAGAGTGCAGGAGCAACCGCAGATTTGGCGACGGGTAGGTGTCGCGGGTTCCGATCCTGTCGCGTGCCATGCGTTCCTGGCCGACCACAAAGAGTGCGTATCCGACGAATTCGGCATAAAGGTTCTCTTTGCCTGTCATATACTGCCAGCGCGGCAGGGTCGCGGATCGCGCGAAGGCGAACTCGCCGGACAGACCCGAGCAGTAGACGTCCGCATCGATCTCGACATCGCGTAGCGGAAAGCCGGGAGGTGTGTTGCCCACATCCTGGCTCATCAACTCGTCCACCATGCACAGGCCCGCCCCGCCCTGTCGCTGTCTGAGCAGGCCGAGATGCCTTCGCACGATATGGGCCAGCTCGTGAAACAAGACCGGCAGATAGAGTGACTCGAAGAAAAAGAGCCAGCTGCCCTCGATGTCCGGACCGATCTCGTTGATCGTCACGTCGACACAGGTTTGCACCCCGGACGTCCCCACGTCCTCCGCGAAGTCACGGAACGACAGGGACACGGTCCTTTCGAGGCGAAACCCGGAGGCCACCATGCGGGCGAGTACCGAGCTTACGACGGCCGCCCAAAGGACGTAGCCGGAGGTAAACTCGATCGCGAAGGGACCGCCGACACGCGACTGGCGGGCCCTTGCGTTCAGGTGGGTCTCCGGAGTGACGCCAACCTTGAGATCGCTGCCGTCAGGGAAGGCGTACATGTCTCGCATGGCACCGGTGACGGCACGCACTGCGGACTGGAGGTTTCTCAACGCCATCCGCAACTGTGCCGAGTCAACGTCTGCGAACAGATCGTCAGGGAAGCTGGGGCGGTCTATGTATTGAAACCTTCGCAACACCTGAGACTCTCTCCTTTGAACTTGCAAAAGCCTATTTCTGTCGGCCTTTCCGGGCAAATGCCGGATGAACAGGCGTCGCGTATTCAGTGGTTCCGCGTTCGCAAGTACTTAGACAAACGCTTGTGGGCACATATCGAATATTGACGGGTCACCCATATTTGTCGCTCGACAATAGTATACGAAGGGTCGCGTAGTTTAGCATTGCATGAAGTGCATAGCTGCATTGCAGCATTTGCCGTTGTTGCGCCGCAGCATTTCGGGCTAGCCTACTTTTGAGATCGCTCTCCTCTCCTCCTCCCTGGAGACCGGCCTCAGGTTTGCGCCACACCTCCTCCCGTGGCGCGGGCAGAAGAGATCAGACGCCATCCCACCTCCCGGGATGGCGTCTTTCTTTTTTGTCCGCTCTGAAGCCCTCACAGGATCTCGGGTCGCGAAATCATCAATACTGTCGTATCCTGATCTCAAGACCAACGATTTTTCGATGATTTCAATTCCGAGAAGAGGGTTTTAAATGCGGGGCTTTCATTTCGTCTTTCCCTGTTTGCTCGCGCCGACCGTCTGTTTCGCGGAACCCTTCACGGTGGCCAGTTGGAACATCGCGAACCTTGGCGCTCCGGGCTCGGAACTGCGCGGGTTCGACCGCGACGCGGATGACTACACCCGAATCCGGGAGATCATTTCGTCCATCGACGCGGACGTGATCGCGTTCCAGGAGATTGGCAGCGTCGCGGCGCTGGAAGCGGTCCTCCCCGACGGGTACAGCTTCCGGTTCGAGACCCGCTGCTATGAGAACGCACAGAAATGCGCGGCGGATGCCGACGACATATACAACGCGATCGCGATCAGGGACACGTTCGAGCACGGTTATTTCCAGATCGATGAGCTCGCCGTGCCGCATCAGAACGAATGCGGCGCGCCCGCACGCCCGGTGCGCGGCGGCGTAGGCGTCGATCTGTCGGTCGACGGGCGACGCTACCTGGTCCCGTCGATCCACCTGAAGGCAACCTGCAAGAACAATTCCGTCGAACCTGGCACGGAGGACGACTGTGCGACGCAGCGCGAGCAGGTGCGTCGCCTGCGCGCCTGGATGGACGCCCAGGACGACGAGGCGACGATCATCCTGGCGGGGGATTTCAACCGGCAACTTCTGGAGGGGGCGGACAACATCCGGGCGGAGTTCTTCCCGAACGTGCCGCAGGGGCACATCCTGCCGGGTGCCGAGACACGCGCGTGCTGGTCCTCCTTCGCGTTCGATTTCGCTCGATTGGGCGAGGAGGCCATGGCGAACAACCCGCAGTTCGAGGCCGAGGGGCTGCGCCCATGGCTCTACACGCCCCGCAGCAGCGCCGAGATCGACTTCTTCGTCGTGGAGAACCTCGCGAAAGGTGTGACGCTGACGGCGGATCAGATCGAGCTGACGGGCGACTATGTGTTCCGCGATCCCGGCGCCGCGCTTACCCGATGCGACGGGAGCCTACAGCCTTTCGCCGACGGAAAGGTCCTGACCTTTGCGGAAGCCTATCCGAGCGATCATTGTCCGATCGTGATGACCGTCTCGGAGTAGGCCGATGTCTTCAGAGAGTCTTGGCGGGCAGATTCTGGTCGGCGTGACGGTGGCCGCGATCGTGGGGATCGGCGGGTGGGCCCTGGGGCGGGCGGCCGCCCCTGCGGAGCCGCCGTTCCTCGAGATCACCCCCGCAAGCGTCGCGGCGCAGGTTGGGCTCGACACCGAATTCAACGCGACTGCGGATCCGGATGTGACGACACTGACATGGCGTGTCGCGGGGCAACCGGTGGGCCGCTCGCATGTCGCGCAATGTGATGCCGTGGCGGCGCAACTCATGTGCAGGTTCCTGGTCCCCGGGACGTATTCGGTATCTGCCACGGCCACCGCCGCAAACGATTTGGAGGTCACGAGGCACAGTTCCGTCTCGGTGGTGTTCCCGGACAGGTACTACACAGTCTTCATCCAGAACCCGAATCGACAGGTACGCAGCGATGCCTACCGGGTGTTGTTGCGTCGGATCGACTGGGCCAGGGTTCAGCAATCCATCACCCCCTTGATCCTGCTCTACGACCCGGACAAGGGCCGGAATGTGTTCGCAGCCGACACGGTCTTTGAGCCGGAGTTTGTGGGCGTTGACGTGTTGCAGGGCCTCAAGCTACGGATTCCGAGGTTCGTGGAACCGGGGCGCGGCCTCGTCGTCGGCCCACTGGAGGCGCTCGGCGTCACCGTCACCGAGATTCCCTATGCCGAGGCGATCCTGTCGATCGAACGAGGCGCGGTCGACGGCGGCTTCGTCACCCTGGCCGATCCTACGATCGATCTGCTCGACGCGGACTTCGGGGACATGCAGGCGGAATAGCAAACCAAGTGGCTGATCCCTGATGTCCGCCACAGGTGTTCCTAAGCCTTGCGGCCTCCCCTGCTCGGCTGCGCGTGTCGCAGGCGAGAACGGCCCTGCGGTCCGTCGCGCATTCGGCCATGCGGCCTCACCGCGGTGCAGCGCCCGGCATCCCGGTTTACCCGTCTCGCGAGCAAGCCGCTCCCCGGCCGCTGCGCCGGATTACGCTCCGGTCTGTTTTGCGGGGCAAAACGATCCCGCCGCTCCATCCGTCCCCCGCGTCCGGTCGCGCCCTTTGCCTGCTCGCGTCGGGCAAACCTACCGTCAAAACACACACACATGAGTGCGGAAGCATATCCTCCGGATGGCCCCCAAATCAGCCCGCGTCAAGGATCACAAAACTTTTCGGCGAGGGCGGCGTGGGTCGAAAGGGCGGTCCAGTTTTCGATGACGCGCCCGTGGTGGGCGCTGCGCGCGGAAAACTTTTGCGCCCGGCACGCCGGCGGCTTCGCCGTCCCTGACCCGGACCGATTCGGTGAACCAGACGTACGGCCATGCCACCACACTCACGTGGTGGTTCCCCGAACATTTGGAGACACCAACATGACCTACGAGAACACGAACGCCTACGATACCATCGAACTTTTCGGCCTCACGGAGAAGGGCGCGGAGCTGCCGATCCCCGACGATCATATCCTGACCGACAGCATCGTCCGCGAGAGTTTCGAGGCCCTGCTCGGCCAGCTGCGCGGCACCGGTCTCGAAGCCGAGATCGAACCTCTGGCGCACGGGCTCGCCACGATCCTGCAGCGCCGCAAGATCGCTCTCGGCAAGGAGCTCGACCGCACCGCAGACAAGATCGGCGCCCTGGCAAAATCCCATGATGGATCGGAGATCGCCGAGACTGCGCTCGAAGAGGCGCAGGCCCGCTTCCTGCAGGTTCGCGAGATCGTCGGGGCCATCGAGGTGATGAGCGAGGCGGCGGCGGAATGCTACGAGGTCGAGACCGGCCACGCCTTCATCCCGGCAGCGGGATCGCGGGCCAGCGCTCGCGCTCAGGAGACCGGGGCCGTGTTTGAGGCCCGGCAGCTGTTGGAGCAACATGATCGCGAAACCGCCGCGAAGTCGAAGGTCGAGGGGGTCCCTCTGATCGTCTCGGGGGCGACCGACTGGACTGATATCAACGTCATCTTCTCGACACTCGACAAGGTTCGCGAGCGGATCAAGCAGAACCGCAACCAGGAGATCTTCCTCTGCCACAAGGGTGGCAAGCATGGGGCCGAGATGATCGCCGCCCGGTGGGCTCGGGCGCGTGGCGTCGCGCAGGCGCGCTTCGATCCGCGCTGGTCCGCGCATGGGCGGGCGGCCCCCTTCAAGTGTAACGACGAGATGCTGGACGACAAGTTCGCCGCGACCGGGGTCGTGCTATTCGGCGGCAACGGGGTTGCGCTCAACCTCGGGCAGAAGGCGGAAGCCAAAGGCCTGACGGTGATGCGGGTCGCCGATCCGGCTAAGAAGACGGCAGCCGAGTGAATGAGAGAGGGTCGCGCGCGGCGCGGCCCTTTCGTCGTTTCCATCGGCCTGTCCATAAGCTGGCGGCCTTCCCCCGCACAGTAAGCCAAGTCACGGTGGAGATATCGGCCTGAGGCCGATCGCGCATTCGGCCATTCGGCCTCACCGCGGCGTGGCACCTGAGGATCCGGTTTGCCCGTCTCGCGAGCAGGTCGCTCCCCGGCCGCTCCGCCGGATTGCGCTCCGGTCTGTTTTGCGGGGCAAAACGATCCCGCCGCTCCATGCGCCTCCCGCGTCCGGGCAGCGCCCTTTGTCTGCTTGTGTCGGGCTAACCTGCCGTCAATCACACACATGAGTGCGGAAGCATATCCTCCGGATGGCCCCCAAATCAGCCCGCGTCAAGGATCGCAAAACTTTTCGGCGAGGGCGGCGTGGGTGGAGAGGGCGGTCCGGGGTTCGATGCCATGCTTGCGGTGAGCGATGCGCCCAGAAAACTTTTGCGCCCGGCACGCCGGCGGCTGCGCCGTCCCTGACCCGGACAGTTTCGGCAACCAGGCATTCGGCCATGCCACCACACTCACGTGGTGGTTCCCTGAACATCTGAAGATGAGATCATGACCGACGAGAACAAGACCGAGGACGACCTTTGCCGACATTGCGACCGCACGGGCACGTCGCCGCCCGGAACGGCCACCGGGAAGGACCATCACGATAATGGCGGCCATGTCGTCCCCCGCACCGCCTGCGGAAAAGACGCGTCGCGGACCGATTGGGAGACCATCGATGGCGGGAGTGTCAACTTCCATTGGCGCGAGGTCTGTGCGCATTGCGGGAACCTCAGCGTGTCTCTCTTCGCCTGAAGAAAGCCTTTCACCGGGCGGACCCGTTGCCCGGTGATCCCTCTCTCGAAACCTTCCACGCACTCGACGACTGCGACACTGTCCACGAGAGCAGTCCCGCCCGGCCCGGGCCGGGCGGGACTGCTGCGCTATTCAACTGTCTGTGGTTCCTCAGTCAGACTCAGATGACATGAAGGTCGGTTGTGATCGGTCGCCGGTCAAGACGGGCCCCTGCCGGCGGTTGCACCGCCGTCACCACGCTCGCAGGTTCCGGCCGTGCCGGCCTCCACCCGGAACACGAGGCCTCTGGCCACGCTGAGTGGCATGCCCCGGCGGCGGTCTCCTGACGGAGCCAGCCGGCGGGGTTGCCCTCATGCGCGCCAGAAACCCCGCGATCCGCCCGTCCGGGTGTAGATCGCTGGGGCGGGCGCAGCGCAGCAACCGCGCCGCCCGATGGCGGCGACCCGTCTGGGCGGACAACCCTGCTGCCAGACCCGCGGCTGTATCACCGCCCCGGATCGCCAGACCGGCGACGGGGACGCTGAGCTTGAGGCAGACGATCGCGATCGTTCCGATTGGGCCTGGCCGGAACACCGCACCGGCACGTTGGATGAAAGCGGCGCGGACCTTGTCACGTCTCACATAACTCGACAGGACCGATGGCGGCTGAGGAGCGGGGTGCACATTTGGGTCTCCCCTCTTTGCTCATAGATGTGGATCGCACGGGGTCGGGCGGTCCGTCCCCTCCGCTTCGCTCCGGCAAACACAAATACGGTTTCCACGCGGCAAGCGCGCGGACCCTCCGCATTTGCGTTTGCGGACCTCCCTTGTCCCCCGTGCCGGGTGATCCCCATCGCAAAAAGGAGAGACCCAAATGACCAACCACTACGTCGCCACCGTTCCCGTCAAGTTCACCGACAACGAAGGTCAGGAGCGCACCCGCTTCCAGCGCGTCGGCGCGATGTTCCGCAACACCCGCAACGGGGACGGCTCGGAGTTCTTCAGCCTCAAGCTCGACTTCCCCGTCGCGGTCCAGGAGCTGGTGATGTTCCCGCCGAGCTCCAAGGAACCGCAGGAGTAATCCTCCCTAAAGGATGGGCCGCCCACGGGCGGCCCTTTCCCTGTTCCAGGGAAGGCTGCGCCAAGACCGGGAACCCCTGCCTTCGGCAGGTGTCCCCGGGAAGGTGTCAGGACCGTGCGCGGTCCTGGCAGGGGATATGAGAGATCGCCTGGAACAGGTCTGCCGGCCAGCCTCAAGGGGGCCATCCGGAATAACAGTCGGGCTGCGCCCGCCGGTTTTTCCGGCAGAGATTTGGGCCGAGCCAAATCTGGCCGCCCTTGACCCTGTCCGTCAGCCCCGTCGGTGAGAAGATGCGCCGCCCCTCGCTTCCGTCCGAACACTTGCGTGTTCGGCCTGAACCTCGGGCGCGGGCATGAAAAAAGGCGGTTGGTGTGCGGTTGGAGATGGTCGGTGTTGCTGGGCCCTTCGGGCCGGGCCTCGCACCTGCGGTGCTCGGCTCGAAGCGGAATTCAAGGTCGCCCGGGGGCAATCTACAATAATATTGCATTGACCGTTACATATAGTTTCGTATGATGGGGGGCGACCTTGAATGAAGGTGGCAGGAAATAGGGGGGCTTTCTTCGCATGAGCCGGACCAAGAGACTGACACGGACGGAGCGAGCGGAGATTATCCGTGAGGCTGGAGAAGGTGTGGGGACTTCGGTGCTCGCGGAGCGGTTCGGGGTCACGCCGCGGGCCATCCAGTACACGTTGAAGGCGGACGAAGAACGCCAGAAGGATGCGGCCGTGGCGACCGCCGCCGTGACGGTGAAGCTGACTCCTGAGGAGCTTGGGGCGCTGGATGAGGTCCTGGCCGCGGCGGGGATCGAGACCCGCACGGAGGGGGTCCGGCGGCTCATCCAGGCGGCGGGGGGAACCTTCGTTCCGGATGCTCAGCTGGCGGCTGAGATGGCGCGTTACCGGGCCTCCCTGCATGAGATCGGCAACGGCGTGGTGCAGATCGCCAAGCAGATGATGAAAGCCGGCCGGGCGGGGCAGGGGGAAGGCTCCGCACCTAACGCAGAGTTGTCCGAATTGCGCCTCGCGCAGATGCGTGGGCTGGCGCGGTTCATCCTTGATTCCGCTGATGAGATCGACCTGCTGCTGCGCCGCCGCCGGGACGGGATGCGGCTTGTCGCGACCGCTGCGCTGAGGGAGTTCGCCCATGCGGCTGAATGATGCCGTCCATGACGTCACCGGAGAGATCTTCCGGGATGGCTGGAGCCGGATCCGGGGCTCGATGCAGGGGCTGCAGGCGTCCCGGCAGAGGCAGCTCGTGCGGGCCGCCGCCGGTCACCGTGCGGCGGTCTTCAAGGCGATCCGGGGCGGGGGCACGCATACCAAATCGCAGCTCATGAACCAGCTCGATTACCTCACCACGAAGTCCTCCCATATTGTGGATTCCAGCGGCTTCCTGGACGGGAAGACAAAGCTCGAGGCGACGGAGATCAAGGACCTGACCGACCGCTTCTCCAAGCGCTGGAGTGCGGGGTTCAAACCCAAGCTCGGACAGACCACCCATATGCTCATGTCCTATCCGATCGGCACCCGGGGCGAGGATGTGCGCGACATCACCGCCAATGTGGCGGAGCGGTTCTTTCAGTCCGAAGAGGGGCATTTCGACTACATCATCGCGGTGCATGAGGATCGCGATCACCCTCACGCACATATAGTCTTGAACCGCCGTTCCCAGGAGGGCGAGTTCTTCTTCCTGGGTCGGGACCACCGCTTCAACTACGACGATTTCCGCCTCGCCATGGTCGAGGAGGCCGAGAGGTTCGGCGTGCGTCTGGAGGCCACGCGGCGGCTCGACCGAGGTGTCGTGCACTACCCGCCGCGCACCCGCGAGGTCTATGCGGCGAAGGACGAGGGGCGGGCCACGGAGCCGCGGCCACGGGTCGGAGCAGACTTGGATCGCGCTCTGGAAGAGATCGCAAACACCCGGATCATCTACCACTCACTTGCCGCCGAGGCCTCTGCGGACAACCGAGAGGACATCGCCGATGCCCTGTTCCGCTCAGGAGAGCTTCTGGCCAAGGGCGGCAAGCTGACTTTGGAAGGAGGCATCTACATGGCAGAGGAGCAATCGTTCGAGGATCTGCGGACCCGTTATGCCGATCAGGTCGCGCGCGTCCAGGGCATGATTGATGCGAAGCCGGAGGCCGAACGGCCGAGGCTCGAGCGTAGCCTCAACGAGATCCAGTCTAGGCTGGCCCATATGCAACCCTTGGGGCTGCGCTCCATGACATTGACCGAGAAGCCATCGGAGGGCGGGGTCTATTCCGAGACCAATATCGATGCGGCCCGGCTCGACCGCTTGCGTGACCCCGAGGTGCGGGCGCAGGTCGATACCGCGCTGCGCGGGACCGGGATCAGTTCGTCCGTGGTGGTCGCCCGGATGGAAGCCGGCGCGCAGAACGCCGCGCTCGAGCGGCAATGGATCGCCGACGATCTGGCGCGGGTGGCCGAGAGGGACGGTCTCAACCTCGAGCGTCGCGCGGATCTGGAGACGGCGCGCGAGACCCTCAACCGGGCCCATGTCCAGCTCGGCGTCGCACTGGAGCGGGCAGGGGTCCTGCGCGAAGACGGTGTCGTGGAAGATCGCACCATCATGGAGCGGGTCCATTATCATCGGGACGCCACTGAGGACATGGAGCGCGCGATCCGCCAGGACATGCGTTCGGAAGGTCTGACCGGAGACCAGATCGAGGCGCGAGAGTGG
>ERZ1740065.432-NODE-432-length-22283-cov-7.157189_pt1 | contig 22283 bp, 20 predicted proteins | sample MGYA00581738_ERZ1740065 | MGnify/ENA primary metagenome ERZ1740065 (study PRJEB43018, sample SAMN04849749) | marine metagenome | isolation source: floating plastic debris | place: Pacific Ocean | collected 2008-09-01 | study: EMG produced TPA metagenomics assembly...
GGCCCGAGCCGCCCACATCATCCAGCGTGATGTTCCTGCGCAATGGCGAATTAAGCTCGTTCCATTTGAGGATATAGCGGAAGTCGCCAATCCCGCTGGCCGCCAGAGTTTTGACCGGTCCCGCGCTGATCGCGTTCACGCGAATGCCGTCGGGCCCCAGATCGTTGGCGAGATAGCGCACGCTGGTCTCCAGCGCCGCCTTGGCAACGCCCATTACGTTGTAATGCGGCATGACCTTTTCCGCGCCATAATAGGTCAGCGTCAGGATCGATCCGCCGGTTTCCGGCATCATCGCTGCGGCGCGCTTGGCCACCGCGACCAGTGAATAGGCCGAGATGTTCATCGTCATCAGGAAGTTGTCGAGGCTGGTGTCGACATATTTCCCGCGCAGCTCCGCCTTGTCGGAAAAGCCGATCGCGTGGACGACGAAATCGAGCGTGTCCCAGCGTTGTTTGAGCGTGGCAAAGGCCTGATCGAGCGCGTCCATGTCCGACACATCGCATTCAAACGTAAAGTCGCTGCCCAGCTTTTCCGCTAGCGGCTTCACACGCTTGGCAAGCGCATCTCCCTGATAGGAGAAGGCCAGCTCGGCGCCTTGCTCGGCCAGGCGCTTGGCCACACCCCAGGCCAGCGATTTGTCGTTGGCGAGACCCATAATGAGCCCGCGCTTGCCTTCCATCAGACCGCTCATGCGGTGTCCTCCTTCGTTCACTCTCACGGCGCGCTTGGTTTTGCGTTCTCGGGTTCCGCCAGCGCCGCGTTCAATTCCGCTCCGATAACCACGCCAAGCCCAACGAGCCAGAAAAACAACAGCGCAATGATAATACCCGCCATGCTGCCATAGGTCAGATCATAGGCGAAAAAGCTCGTCAGGATCGGCGGCATGGCTGTGCTTACCGCAAGCCACCAGCCGGTTGTGAACAGGGCGCCGGGCCACTTGGGATAGCCGCGCGCGCGATACTCCAACGGAGCCAGCGACCAGAACAACAAATAGAGCGAACCGAACAGGCCCAGCGCGGGCACCACGCGCGACAGGCCGAGCGACCCGGTCACCTCCGCCAGCTGCGGCAAGCGCGCCATGATGAATTGCTGCGCGGTGCCAATCGCGACCTGCGCAAACAGCGATAACAGCAGCAGCACGACGGCCAGGATGATCAGTCCCGCCGACGCAAGGCGATAGCGCCAGAACGCCAGCACGGCGCGCGTGCCATAGGCGCGGCGAAGGACATCGCGGATCGTTTCGATCAGGCTTGAAACCGACCACAACCCTGCGCCCGCGCCAAACCATAGCAGCCACCCTGAACGCGCGTCGATCACCCCTTCCGCCGCCGGCGCGATCACGCCTTGAACGGTTGGCGGCATGGCGAGCACCACGGTTTCGATAATCACGCGGCGCTCTTCGATTTCGCCGACAAGCTGGAAGAGCGCGCCGGCGAGAATGAAAAAGGGAAAGATCGACAGCATCGAGAGATAGGCCAGGTTGCCCGCGTGAATGAAGCCATCATGATAAGTGCCAAGCGCCGTCCGTCGCATCACTTCGAAGGGATACGAGCCGGGACCAACCCTGCGCGCCAAGCGATCGCGCCAACCCTTTGGGCCACGGGCCGTTTCGGTGTCAGAGCGCTCACCGGTGTGCGCGACATTCGTGCCGCCGCTACGCAAGGCGATGAGGGCCGCGCGCCGGCGGGCTTCGGGGGAGAGCGAGCGAACCTCTTGACGCGCATCCGGCGCAAAGTCGGACTCAGCCTCTGGGGGGCGCGGCGCCTCCATCCCGGTCTCTCAGGCGGTCCCGCTTTCCGGAAACGGCGCGTGGCCCGGTCGGGGCAAGGCCAACGGCGCCACGGCGATCACAGGCCAAACCTGTCGCGCGGACGGCTTTCATCGCTCCAACCGTCGAGCCGCGCTTCCAGATCGGAAAGATCGTCGGGCAGCTGGATTTCCAGCGTGACAAGCTGATCCCCGCGTTTGGGCGCCTTGCCCTTGCCGGTCTCTCCCGCTTTGGTCCAGCCCTTGCCCGCGAGCCGCATCACGGTGCCGCCATGCGTCCCCGGTTTGATCGTCAGCATGACCGGGCCGTCCACGGTCGGGCACTTCACTTGTCCGCCGCGTAAAGCTTCATCGAGGGTAATCGGCATGTCCATCCGGACATTGTCGCCTTCGCGCGTAAAGAAGGGGTGAGGGCCGACTTCGACCACGACAATGCCATCGCCATGTCCGCCAGGGCCGGCGTGCCCTTTGCCTTTGAGGCGCATCTGGGTGCCGTCTTCGACCCCGCCGGGAAGTTTGAGGCTGATCGCCTTGCCATCCGCAAGCGTGATGCGTTGCTCGCGACCGGCGGCGGCGTCGACAAAGGCCACCGCCAGACGGTACTGGATATCGGCCCCGCGCCGTGGCGGTGGCGCACTGCGCCCGCCAAATCCGCGCCGCGCGCCGCTCTGGCCCGCATTTCCGGATTTTCCGCGTCCGCCAAACAGCCCCTCGAACAGATCGCTTAAGTCCATATCGTCGGCGGAAAAACCACCAAACTCAGGATCACGAAACCCGCCGCGCGGCGGCGCGCCAGAGCCCGGCCCGCGGCCAAATCCGCGCGCGCCGCCCATCCCGGCGAAGGGGTTCAAGGGGTTGCCCTCGCTGTCGATCTCGCCGCGATCAAACTGCGCGCGCTTGTCTTTGTCGGACAGCAGATCGTAGGCCTTGGTCACATCCGAAAACTTGTCAGCGGCCTTGGGATTGTCCTTGTTTTTGTCGGGGTGCAGCTCTTTCGCAAGCTTGCGATAGGCGCTTTTTATGTCCTTTTCGGATGCGTTTCGCGCCACGCCAAGGGTACGATAAGGATCAGCCATTGCGTGTTAGCTAGGTGAGACGGTGGAGCCGCGCAAGCGTGCTTTACCCAATCAGCGGGGCCGCGCGTAACAATCGCGCCTAGTCTAGCGGGATGATCTTTGGGTTTCGGTTGCGGCGCTTTCTTCCAAACCAGTAGCCAACCAAACAGCCGGATACGGCCCAAATGGACCAAACGATCCAAGAACGCCCATAAGTCATCGCGGTCTCGACTGCGTAGTCCCAACCTTCGAGCCATACATCGACGCACACAATTGTAACGGGCATCAGAAGAACAACCATCCAGATATAATGGCTTCGGCCCCCAAAGTGTTCAGCCTTGTATCCGGAACGGCAAAAGACCCACGTCATGATTGCCACGATGATTACGATGACACTCACAGAGAATGCGGATGGCATAGCACATAGATAACCACGCTGCGTGCTGCGACCAACTTGACGACGCCAGAGTTTCCTTTCCTACTGCTGGCTCGCATGCCTAGAAAGTCGGCATGAAGAACCCTAGCCAGTCAGCCGACAACTCCGCTTTATCAGCGCGTGAGGGCACCTATTTCGTTGGGGTGCGTATTTCTCTCCAGGACCGTGTAACACGTGGTCCATGTCTCAACTAAGGTGCTGGAATGCATGAGTACGCCTGAAACGCTCAACGCCGCGCAACTGGCGGGCAGCCAGATCCCCGCTGATGCGGAGCCGTTCGCGCTGTTTGACGCCTGGATGGCTGAGGCGCAGCGGAGTGAGCTCAACGATGCGAACGCCATGGCGCTCGCCACGGCCACCGCGCAGGCGGCGCCATCGGTGCGCATGGTTCTGCTCAAAGGGCATGGCCGCGAAGAGGGCGCGGAGTGTGGCGTCGTCGGTGGAGGGTTCACCTTCTTCACCAATATGGGGAGCCGCAAGGGCACCGATCTCGCCGCCAATCAGCAGGCCGCGATCCTGTTTCACTGGAAGAGCCTGCGGCGCCAGATCCGGGTCGAGGGTGAGCTCACCGAAGTCTCCTCACAGCGCGCCGACGCCTACTTCCACTCGCGCCCGTATAAGAGCCAGGTCGGCTCTGCCGCGAGCGAGCAGTCGCGCCCTTTGCCCGAGCGCCAGACCTATCTCGACAGGGTGCAGGAGTTGTGGGCAGCGCACGAGGCGGACGGTGAGGTCCCGCGCCCCGATCACTGGACCGGCTTCACGCTTTCGCCTCGGCGCATCGAGTTCTGGATGGACCGCGCCAACCGCCTTCACGATCGTCGTGTGTTCACCCGCGAAAGCGGGGCTGCGCCGTGGTCGAACACGCTGCTTTACCCCTAAAGGACCGCCCGAATGACCCTGACCCTTCCCTATTGGCATGTTGACGCCTTCAGCGCGACGCCCTTTGGCGGCAATCAGGCGGCGGTGATGGTGCTGGAGGAATGGCTTCCGGACGAGGTTCTGGTCCAGATCGGCGCGGAGAACCTGTTCGCCGAAACGGCCTTTGTCGTGCGCGACGCGACGGGGGAGGCGGATTGGGAGCTCAGATGGTGCACGCCGACTTGCGAGATCGCGCTGTGCGGCCACGCGACGCTGGCCAGCGGACATGTCCTTCTGGGTCGCGATGGCGGGGCCAGGGACGACGGAGGCGTCACCTTCCGCACGCGCCAATCGGGCGTGCTTGAAGTGCGGCGGCTGGGCGAGGCCTATGAGCTGGCGCTCCCCGCAATCCGCAGCGCGCCGTCCGAGCATCCAGACGCGATCGCCTTGCTGGGCGCGGAGCCGGTGAGCGTCCACCGTTCCGATTTGGGCTACAACCTGTTCCTGTTCGAAGACGAGACCGCGGTGCGCGCGCTCCAACCCGACATTCGCGGGCTTGAAAAACTGGGCGCGGATCAGTTCATCTGCACCGCTCCAGGCGACAGCACCGATGTGGTGAGCCGCGTCTTCGTGCCCGGCGGCGGGGTGGATGAAGACAGCGTGACGGGCTCTGCCCATGCCGCTCTCACCCCATACTGGGCTGACAGGCTGGGCTGCACCGAGTTCACCGCGCATCAGGCCAGCGTGCGGGGCGGAGACCTGTCCTTGCGCCTTGATGGGGATCGCGCGTGGCTGGGCGGTCCGTGTGTGACCGTCGTGGAAGGGCGCTTCTATCTGTAGGTTGGGGCGCCAGGCCCTCGGAGCGCTCGCTAACAGAGACGCATCGCTGTCCTACTCGCCTGCCTCGGGGTAGAGCGCGATCACATCGGCGGCCTCCTGCAGCATGGGCGGCCGCTCGGCGCTGGTCGAATGGCCAAGGCGCACCAGCGTGACCTTCTGATCAGGCGAGACGAGGACATACTGGCCCATATGCCCGATCAGCGAGAACAGGCTGGCGGGCGCGCGGTCTGGGAAGAGCGGGTGTTGACCCTCTTCAAGCGCGGGATCGGGCCGGTTGAGCCAGATCTGGAACCCGTAATGGACGCTCGCCGGGCTGGGTGTGATCATCTGCTCAACCCAGCCCGAAGGCACTAGCGGCTCCCCGTTGGGGGTCTCGCCGCCGGCGCGCAGAAACTCGCCGAATTTGGCGTAGTCGCGCGCGCTGGCGTGCATGAGGCTGCCGCCGATCAGCGTCCCGCTGGCGTCGAATTCGGGGACCATGGAGGTCATACCGAGCGGGCCGAACAGGCGCTCTTGCAGGAAGTCGGCGACGGCGGATCGGCGCGCTTCGGGGTCTTCGCTGTCGGTAAGAGCGCGCGCGATGATGTCAGCGAGGATGACGGTGGTGTTGGACGAATACTCGAACCGCTCGCCCGGTTCCGCTTCGAGCGGTTGCTCCTTGGCCCAGCGCGCCATGTCACCGCGCCCGTCGAGGAACAGCATGCGGACCTCAGAGCTGTCATAGGGCGGATCGCCCGCTTCGGTGTGGTCAAGCCCGGAGCGCATCTGCAGCAGGTGCTCAAGCGTGATCTCCGCGCGTGGGTCACCCGGGCGCTGCCACATCGCGACCGGCGCGGGCGTATCAAGGCTTAGCCGCCCATCGGCGACCAACAGGCCAACGGCGACAGCGGTGATCGTCTTAGCCATCGACCAGCTGATGAAGCGGGTCTCGGCATCATAACCTGCGCCATAGCGCTCAGCGGCGATCTTGCCGTCGACCATGAGGAGCACCGCGCGGGTTTCGCCAAGACCCTCCTTGACGAAGAGATCGTCGATCTCGCGCGCGAGCTCGTCGCGCGCCGCGCCTGCTTTAGACGTCACGGCGGCTAGGGCGGTCTCGGTTGGCGGAGTGGGCTCGGTCGCCACCGGGCTGCCGCACGCGGCGGGAAGAGTCAGGGCTGGCAACAGGGCCAAAGCGGCGATAGAGCGGGTGCGGCGATAAGTCATCGCGCTTCCCTTCCCTCAAGCCAGCGAGGTTGGCAATGTCAAAAGCGACCGGAGCAAAGACGAAACGGATGGGCGCGGCGCGGCTCGCCATGTGGACGTTGCTGTTCGTTGCGGGCGCGCTGGCGGTGGCGGCCTATGTCTATCGCGCTCCGATCGCAGGCTACGCGCAGGTCTCGGTTTCGTACACTGCGCGCGTCGCGTGTTCCTGCCGCTTTGTGGCTGGCCGCAGCCTTGAAGACTGCGCGAAGGATAAGCTGGGCGGGATGGAGCTTGTGACGCTGGTGGATGATACGGCCTCAAAAAGCGTCACCGCGCGCTTTCCACTCCTCGCGTCGGACACGGCGACCTATCGCGAAGGGTATGGTTGCGTGCTTGAGCCGTGGGCGCGGTGAGCGATTAGGGCGCGACCTAAGAAGCCACCGAGGTCGTCGCGTCGATCCAGCCGCCGCCCACAACCCGATCACCCGCGTAGATGACCGCCGCTTGTCCGGGGGCGACGCCGAATTCGGGCGTTTCAAAACGGATGCGAGTGGGCTGCCCTTCGCCAAGCGGTCCGTCGAGCGTGATCGGCACCGGCTTCGCAAGGCTGCGGACCTTGGCGGTGAGCGGCGCGTCGGGCAGAGGGCCGATCGCGTTGGTCTCGATCAGTTCGGCGCTCTCCACCGCGAGCATGCGCTTGGGCCCAACCCGAACCGCGCGGGCGTCCGCATCGAGGCCGATGACATATAGCGGTTCGGGCTGGCCACCGATCTCCAGCCCTTTGCGTTGGCCGACAGTGAAGTGGATGATACCCTTGTGCTGGCCCAACACCTCGCCGGTAGCGGCGTGCACAATAGGACCAGCTACCGCGCCTTCGGGACGCATCTTGGTCACGATCTTGGCGTAGTTCCCATCCGGTACAAAGCAGATGTCCTGACTGTCTGGCTTCGCCGCGTTGCGCAGGCCCGCAGCTTCGGCCAGCTCGCGCACCTTGGTTTTGGACAGGCCTCCCAGCGGAAAGCGGATATAGTCCAGCTGCTCCTGCGTGGTGGCGTAGAGGAAATAGGACTGGTCGCGCGCCGGGTCATGCGCGCGGTAGAGATGCGGGCCACCGTCGGCCGCAACGCGCTCAACATAGTGCCCGGTCGCAAGACAATCGGCGTCAAGCTCGCGCGCCATGCGGAACAGATCGGTGAACTTAGGTCCCATATTGCAGCGAATGCACGGCACTGGCGTGCGTCCGGCGAGGTATTCGTCAGCGAACTGGTCGACTACATCTTCGCGGAACGCGCTCTCATGATCGAAGACGTAATGCGCGATGTCGAGCCGAGCGCACACCGCGCGCGCATCGGCGATGTCGTCGCCCGCGCAGCATGCGCCTTTGCGGCCCGTGGCAGCACCGTAGTCGTAGAGCTGGAGGGTGATCCCGATCACCTCAGCTCCGGTATCCGCCGCCAGGGCGGCGACAACCGATGAATCAACCCCTCCGCTCATCGCTACCACGATGCGGCATTCAGGCGCCGCGCGCGGCAGATCGAACAGGCAAGCAGGCTCCAGCCCAAAAGGCGAAGCAGCCGCTTTGCTCGTATCGGAGCGTGCATCCAGAGAGGTCGAATTGTGCATGATCGGCGCGGCATATAGGGGCAATTGGCGGGTTTCACCAGACCGCACCGAGTTGCTTGCTCGGCAGGCAGTAATCCTAAGGGCTGGTAAAGAGGGGTTTTACCACATCTTGACAACCGCTCGATATAGCGAGGCTCATGTACGAGAAGAGCAAGCCCTTTTCCCTCGCGTTGGACGGCGGCCAATCCGGCTTAGATCCGCGCAACGCGCACGCAGCCTCTGACGGCGGAGGTGAGAACGCACGTGTTCGGGGTGATGCGCTACGGGCGATCGAGTGGAGCGAATTGACGGCACGGCTGAACGCCGCGCGCGACTTGCGGCGGGAGCTACGCGAAGAGGCAATCTTGTGCGCAGGTTCCTCTGGTGCGAGCTTCGGCGACGCGGCGGCGAGCTTTTTCAAAGAATTGGGGCAAGGCGAACGCCCTGTTAACCCGGAAGACTTAGAAGACTGCAAAGCCTCTTACGGCAGACCCCCTTTTAAAGCGGGGGTAGCCGCAACAGGTGACGCGAGAGACGAAGTATGATCGAGAACCAGGATATCCGCCCCGCTCAGGTGATTGGCCCGCTCGGCGAACCGCTGACGCTGGATGACCTGCCGTCGCCCAACACAAAGCGTTGGGTTATGCGCCGCAAGGCCGAAGTCGTCGCGGCGGTGAACGGTGGACTGCTGACGATTGATGAAGTGCTTGAGCGTTACAGCCTCACTCTCGAGGAGTTCGCCTCCTGGCAGCGCGCGATGGACCGTTCCGGCATGAAAGGCCTGCGCGTGACCCGCATTCAGAAGTATCGCGAAGAGTACGAGCGCAAGCTGCGCTACTGATTTTCGCGACGCGCAACGGCTCGCGAAAAGGTTCTCCCACAAACGGCCAAACACTTTACCGAGGTTCTCTCCTTCCCGGTTTTCCGCTAGTCTTGCGCGTGTCTGCGATGGGATCAGCGCGATCCGACAGGTGATATGCGGGCATGGAGAGGTGCATATGTTTGGGTTCATTTGGTTTATCATTATGGGCGGGATTATCGGCTGGGTTGCCAGCATGGTGATGAATCGCGACGCTCAGATGGGATATTTCTGGAACATCGTGGTCGGGGTTGTGGGATCATTTATCGGCAACTCGTTGTTCGCCTTTATCCTCGGAAATGGCACAATTGGCGCCTGGCCGCCCGATATCATGGGGATTATCTCTGCGCTGATTGGGGCGATCGCGCTGCTTGGGGTGCTGAATTTCTTCCAGCGCGGCAAAGTGAGCGGTTAACACCCAAAAGGAAGCTAGCGACCAAAAAGGGCGGTGCACGATCGGGTTGCGCCGCCCTTTTTGCGTGCGCGTTAACACTTAGGGGCGATGTGGCAGGGAACTGGATCACAACGCTCTTCGTCTAGTCAAAGACGCTGTCAGTCGAACCGATCGTTGCCCCAAGGTGTCCTTGCGTTCTAAGGGCCTTGCTCTCGGTGACTTACAGAGGTAATACACTTGGCATTACAAAGGCTCCGCGGCGGATCTCAGGCCGGCCGTGGCTCTTTGGCTTAGGAAGACCGCAATGAACTACGCAACAACGATTTCAGCCGAAGCAAACCCGACTGTGGACACCGCCATGAGCGGGGCTGCGGCCGGACGCACTGCGCTAGCTCATAGGCCGCTGCTTTTCATCGGCGCAATCGTGTTTGCGGCCCTTCTTGTTGCCGCTGCCTATTTCGCGTGGGCGGGCGGTGGCCCCGACGCGCCGGCGGACGACGAATCGCAAGCGCCGGTCGTGACTGTTGTTGCGCCGGGGAGGACAACACTGAACAGCACAATTGAGGCACCTGGCCAAATCGCTGCTCGTCGCGCGATGCCCGTCGGAGTGGAAGGCGAAGGCGGCCGGGTGATTTCCGTTCCGGTCGACGCGGGCGAATGGGTGAGCAAAGGACAGGTCCTTGCGGTGATTGATCGCTCGGTGCAGGTCCAGCAGGCAGCGGCGCAGGCGGCCCAGATTGAGGTTTCGAAAGCCGATGCCGCTCTTGCGCAAGCCAATCTCGATCGTGCGTTGAAACTGGTCGAGAAGGGCTTTGTCTCAACCGCTGACGTTGATCGCCTTACAGCAACCCGCGATTCGGCTGAGGCCCGTGTAAAAGTCGCCGAAGCGCAATTGCTCGAACTGCGGGCGCGCAACGCACGCCTGAATGTCGTCGCGCCGGCCTCGGGCTACGTGCTTGCGCGCAATGTCGAGCCGGGCCAAAGCGTAAGCGCGGGCACGGCGGCGCTGTTCACGATCGCCCGAGGCGGCGAAATGGAAATGCTCGCGCAGGTCAGCGAAGCGCAGATGGTTGATCTCTCGCAAGGCGTTAGCGCTCAAGTGACGCTCGCTGGATCAGACAAGTCCTTTTCGGGTCAGGTCTGGCAGCTTTCGCCCACGGTCGATCAAAACACACGGCAGGGCACTGCTCGTGTTGCGCTTGCCTTTTCAAGAGAGCTTCGTCCCGGTGGTTTTGCCACGGCGCGCATCAACGGCGGCACATTGACCGCGACGGTGCTTCCGGAAAGCGCTGTCCTCGCCGACGATGAAGGCGCCTTCGTCTATGTGGTGGATCAGGAGAACAAGGCGGTTCGACGTTCGGTGACGATCGGTCGCGCCACAGAGCAAGGCATCGCAATCACCGAGGGTCTTTCGGGTGACGAACTGGTCGTCCAGAGCGCTGGCGGTTTCCTTAGTCCGGGCGAAACCGTCAATCCACGCCGCAGTGAGACATGATGGAGCAGTGCGCGCTGATCAGCCGCGCGCAGCGGACCATCGCAGTTGAACGCGGTACAATTCGGCTGAGACACGGGTCTCTGCGGGTACAATTTCAGGGCACGCATCGCAGATGAACATCAACCAAATCTCCGCTTGGTCCATCCGCAACCCAGTCATCCCACTGGTTTTGTTTGCGGCGCTTCTTCTGGCCGGGATGGTCAGCTTTTCGCGTATGGACGTGACAAACAACCCCGATGTCGACTTTCCTGGTGTCGAGGTAACGATCTCACAGCCTGGCGCCGCGCCATCGGAAATCGAAAATCAGATCACGCAGCGTGTTGAGAGCGCGCTTCGCTCGATCAACGGCGTCAACTCGCTCCAGTCTTCGGCGGGAGAAGGCTATTCCGGCACATTCGTCGAGTTCGAAATCGGGACCGATATCACCCTTGCGCTTAGCGAGGTGCAGACCGCGATCGACAGCGTGCGCCCGACCCTCCCCGATGGAATTCTCGAACCGCAAATCCAAAAGGTGAACGTCGTTGGCGAGTCGATAGGATATATCGCCGTCGAGGCCAACGATATGACGATCGAAGAGCTGAGCTGGTTTATCGACGATACGGTCTCAAAACGCTTGCTTAAGATCGAGGGTATGGCGGAGGTTGGCCGCTTTGGCGGAGTGAGCCGCGAGATCGAAGTGATCCTCGACCCGGCCAAGATGCAGGCGCTCGGCGTCACCGCGACGCAGATCAACAATGTGCTGCGTCAGGAGAATATCAACGCCTCAGGAGGCCTGGCCGAGGTTGGGGGTACGCGCCAATCGCTGCGTGTGCTGGGCAACAGCGACAGCGCTTACGATCTTTCGCAGCGGCAGATCCAGCTGGGAGGCGGTCGCACGGTTCGGCTGGCCGATGTGGCAACCGTTCGTGATGGCTACGCCGAGCGCACATCCATCAGCGAAGTTGGCGACAAAGAAGTCGTCAACTTCTACATGAACCGCGCGCGCGGTGCGTCGGATCTGGCCGTCTATGAACAGGCCCTCGAAGAGCTCGAAAAGATCGAGCAAGAGACCTCCGGAATCCGTTTCATCCGCATGGGCACAAGCACCGACTACACGCGCTTACAATACGAAAGTTCCATGTCTGCGCTGATTGAAGGCGCCATTCTCGCCGTCGTTGTGGTGTTCCTGTTCCTGCGTGATTGGCGGGCTACCGCCATCAGCGCGGTGGCGATCCCTTTGTCGGCGATACCAACCTTCTTTTTTATGGACCTGATGGGCTTCAACCTGAACTTCCTCTCGCTACTCGCGCTCGGGCTTGTAGCGGGAGTGCTGGTCGATGACGCGATCGTCGAGATTGAGATCATCGTGCGGCATATGCGAATGGGCAAGACCGCCTATCAGGCGAGTATCGACGCGGCGGATGAGATCGGCCTCCCGGTCGTTGCCACCAGCTTTTGTATTGTGGCGGTGTTCTTACCCGTTGGCCTGATGCCCGGCATTTCGGGTGAGTTCTTCAAGAACTTCGCCTTCACCGTGGTCGTCGCGGTACTCATGTCGCTCGCAGTGGCGCGCATGGTAACTCCGCTTATGGCGGCCTATTTCCTCGAGACGAAGGGCCACGCTGCGCATGGCGAGGGCCCGATGATGGACCGCTATATAAGGGTGCTCACCTGGACGCTCGACACCAGCAAAATGCGCGCGTTGCGCGACGGGATCCGCAAGCCGCGCTGGCCTTGGCTCTATGTGCCCAGTCTTGCTCTGACAGCGATCACACTGCTGATGGTGACCGTGCTCGCCATGTTCGAGTTGTTCAACGGCTCAGTTTCGGGTGCGATCGCGAGCGGGGTTGGCGCGGGGCCCTTGTGGCCTGGCCTCTCGGGTCTCAACATTGCGGAAACAGCGGGCCAAGCGGTGTCCGAAGACACCAACTCGTTCGGCTACAAACTCGTCTCCAAGATTTTCGAATTGGTTATCCTGGTAACCGTGTCGATCGGGGCCTTCCTGGCCGCGTTCGGCGGGTTCAGGCTGTGGGAGTTGCCCGCCGGCACGGGCACGCGCTACGCAGAAAGCACACGTTATCTCACCGCGCGCTTTTACGACCACCGCATCTGGATGCTGGGTATCGGCTGGTTCTCGCTTTTGGTGACGGTCCTGTTGTTTATGCAGACGCCAACGCAATTCGAGCCCAAGGTTGATCGCAATCGCAGCACGGTGAATATTGAAATGGTGCCCGGCACGACCTTGGAATCGACCAAGAAGGTCGTCGATCAGGTCGTCGCGATCCTCGAAAAAGAACCCGAATTTGATTACGCCCTTGAGCGGCACCGGGTGGGCAACGGCTCGGTGTTTGTGAACTTGCGCGATGATCGCGAGCGCACGTCGATCCAGTTTGAGCGACAGCTTGCGCCCGAGCTGGCCAAGATTCCGGATGCGCGGGTGCGGTTTCAGTCGCAGAGCGGAGGCTTTGGCTCAGGCCGGGATATCTCGCTTATGCTGGCCGGCTCTGACCCCGATCTGCTGGATACAACCGCGACCAATCTGATCGAGGAGATGAAGGGCCTCGATACGATTGTCGCGCCGCGGGTGAGTGGCGACCTCAATCGCCCTGAGCTTATCATTACGCCTAACCGCGAGATCGCAGCCGAACTGGGTGTCAGTACAATCGCGTTGAGCCAGACAATCCGTATCGCAACGCTCGGCGAAATCGAACAGAACGCCGCTCGCTTTTCGCTTTCGGACCGTCAGATTCCGATCAAGGTCAAGCTGGGCGAAGATGATCGAACCGATTTGACGACGATTGAAAATCTGCCTGTGCCAACCAATACTGGTGGCACGGTCCCGCTCTCGCGTGTGGCGAAGATCTCCTTCGGTGCTGGCCCGACGGTGATTCAGCGTTACAATCAAAACCGCCGCGTGATCATCGGCGCGGACTTGGCCGATGGCGTTCTCAAGGGAACCGCGACCGAGCAGATCAACGCGCTGCCGACGCTGCAGAACCTGCCCACGGGCGTGATTCGCGATGTGGTGGGTGAAGATCAGTGGCAGCAGGAGCTGCAAGACAGCCTCCAGATCGCAATTGTCGCAGGCTTCTTGCTCGTCTTTGCGTGCTTGGTCTTGCTGTACAAGCGCGTGATCAGCCCGCTGGTGAACATGACCTCGCTGTTGTTGGCGCCGTTGGGTGGCATCCTGCTGGTCTGGCTGTTGGGTGAGCCGCAATCGATGGCAGTCTACATCGGCATCCTGCTGTTGCTCGGCATCGTCTCGAAGAACTCGATTCTGCTTATCGACTTTGCGATCGAAGAGATGGCGCGGGGCACAGACAAACTTGAAGCGATGCTGGAAGCGGGACACAAACGCGCCCAGCCGATTGTGATGACCACGGTCGCGATGACGGCTGGCATGATTCCAACCGCGCTTTCGATCACGGGTGACGAAGCTTGGCGCAAGCCTATGGGCATCGTTGTGATCGGTGGTCTCATTATGTCAACATTGCTGACACTCCTGATCGTGCCAGCAGGCTTTAGCCTTGCTGACGGGTTCGAGAAGCGCGTGGGCCCATGGTTGCGTAAGCGGATGTTGACCTACAGGCCGGGTGATGACGGACAACCGCAGCGACCCGAACGCGTGGTGCCTCTTCCGGGCGGCGCGCCCGCTGCGCCACGTCCCGCCTCGCCTCTTCCGCCCGGGGCAGAGCCCGCTGAGTAACAGCGCTGCACACGGACGGTCTGGCCCGCGCCTCGCGATGCCTTACGTGACGTGGGGCCGGATTTCCGGCAAATAGATCGCGACATGCACGCGCCGCACACGCCTCCTCCACAATCGCGTTCGCCTTTTGGCGGCGAGCCGTTGAGCGAGGATAAGGCTAAGCGCATGCGGTGGAGCGCTACAGGCCTGCTCGCTGCGATGGCTCTGGTCTTCTTCACGACTCATGGCCCCGCCGTGGCGCCTGACGCACATCCAGCCTGGGGTTACCTCAACGCGTTCGCCGAAGCGGCTATGGTCGGCGGCCTGGCGGACTGGTTCGCGGTCACCGCTCTGTTTCGCCACCCGCTCGGACTGCCGATACCGCACACCGCGATTATTCCTGAGAACAAGGATCGAATAGCGGAGACGATGGCCGGTTTTCTTCGGCGCAATTTCCTTGTGCCGTCTGTGGTGGCGCGCCGGATGGCGGGCATGAACGTCGCACGCGCGATTGGTGACTTCCTCGTCGCGGGTCCAGAGGAAAACGGCGATGACACGCGGTCGCGTATCACCGCGGGCGCAGCGGAGATGCTCGCTGAGATTCTTGAGTCGCTTGATCCGGATCGTCTGGGGAATCAGGTGCGTTCTGGTCTGGCGGGACAATTGCACAAGCTCGATATCTCGCCCCTAGCCGGGCGCATGCTGCAGAGCATGATGACAGACAAGCAGCATCAACCCTTGATAAACGGCTTTATACGCTGGGCTGGACTGACTCTGGAAGACAACGAGGAAACGGTCAAAGAGGTAATCCATCGTCGCGCCAACTCGGTGATACGTTGGACGGGTCTGGACGAACGCATTTCAGCCAATGTCCTTGATGGCCTTTACAAACTGCTTGCTGAAGTGCTTGTCGATCCCGACCACCCGATCCGTTTCAAGATTGAAGAGGGTTTGCATAAGCTCGCGCAGGACCTGCAAAACGATCCTGAAACGCGCGATCGGGTTGAAGCGATGAAGCGTGACCTCATCGAAAATCCAGCCGTGGGCGAATGGTGGATGGGCGTGTGGGAACGGATTCGTCGATCGCTCATCAGTCGGGCCCGTTCCTCTGACACCCAGCTGGGAAGCGACATGCGCAAGGCGCTAATCGATCTGGGTCATGCGCTTAAGCAGGATGAACGCTTGCAGGACCAAATCAATCGTTTCGCCCGCCGCACCGCTGCGGGTGTGGCGACACGCTATGGCTCGGAGATCGTCACGCTTGTTTCAGAGACCGTAAAGCGCTGGGACGCGACGACGATCACCGGGCGGATAGAAAACGCTGTGGGGCGCGATCTTCAGTTCATCCGCATCAACGGAACGCTGGTTGGCGGGCTGGTGGGCATGACGCTGCACTTCATAACGGGTTTTCTGTAAGCGGTTAAAACGTGATCCAGTCTAGACCGGCCGACTAGGTAGCCTTCCGAGTTATTTGGAGGCGTGTGTGGCCGTTCTACAGCCGGATATGTCACAAGAAGACACGCCTCCTTCCAAACAGACGGTCCGTCTGGCGCGCGGCGCGCAAGTTGTGATAAACGGCGCGTTGGTCTCGGCCCGCGAGAGCTGTACGCTTGAAGTCGGTTCTGGTGCCTATGTCCTCACAGGCCGCGCGCTCTGGCCGGCGCGCAGTTCGCTGCGCAACCCGCAAGACGAGCTTTATTTCTCGCTTCTAGATTGCAGCGCGGACACTGAGCGTTTCACGAGCGAACGGTTTCGTCTCTTCGGTCTGCTCGGCGAAGTGGTGGCGCAGGATCGCACACATGAAGGCCAGCGCGAATGCGCCCAGTGCGCCGCGGCGCTTATGGGAGGCGACAAGGACGCGGCCGTTGAAAGCGCCGCGCGAATGGCTGCTAACGGCCTGAGACGCGGACGCACACGTACAAAAGTGCCCGGCGCGCGTGCCGAAAAGCGTCGGGCGGTTTCGGCCGGCGAGTGAGGCCGGGCGCTACCTCCTGATGCGATAGGAGATTGTGGTTTGGTAGAAGCTCGGCACGGGATTGCCTTCTTCATCAAGCGCGGGATTGAACCGCGCATGGCGCAGCATTAACAAACAGGCGGTGTCGTTGAAGGAAGCTGGACCACTATACTTGGTCACCTCGCAATAGCTTGCACGGCCGACTTTGTTGACGGTCATCCGCACGCCAACTGTGGCCTCTTGCCTCTCGCGCAAGAGATGGAAGGGGTAATTCGCTTGAATTTTCTTCGACCACTCCTCCAGTCCCTCCGGCGTGCTCGGAGTGCCCTTGGCGTAGGTGCCATCGCTTGCTCGTGTAAGACGCTCCGTCAGGCTTTTCGTACAGTCCATCAGCTGCTCCACGGCGGGCAGGAACGCGCCGAGCTTGAGCGAAATCGGCTCAATTACTCCCTTGGATACATCAAAAGACGTGATCGCTGAGTAGCGACCTTTGAGAGTTTCTTCTGAGACATTTTGGGCAAGGCTCGCCTTGGTGAGGTCAACCGTTTCTTCCTCTCGATCATCTAGTAAGTCTTGCGCTTCGACCATCTGTTCCGGTTCGAAAGAAATCGGCTGTACGCCAAACATTGTTAGGACCGGTCGTCCCTTGCTCGACTTAGCGGCGATAAAGTTGCGAGCTATGGGTTCGCTCGGGGCGAAGGCCGTATAGACCGTGGCTCCATATGGGCTGCGCACAGGCCGTCCGATAAGGGTTATGTTGACGCCAGGCCCCGGCCCGCCCTTGTCAATCCACAGGGTGAGCTTGTCCTCCTCGGTGCCAAAGTTGCGGCTGATCCGGCACTTGTCTTCATACTCGCGCAAGCGCCAGTCCGAGGTCGGCTCCAGGACGAGCTCGGCGGCAAGGCTGGGTGCAGCGGTGAAAGCCGCCAAAAGCCCGGCAACCATCGCGGTGAGAGAGAATCTATGGAACGGTTTCATGATGACCCTTCAAAAGAGGCGCTCGCCTTTCGCCCTATTGCAGCGAATAGCTGATCGAAGTGGCGTAGAACGAGCGCATTGGCTGGCCTTGCGCATCGCGCGCCGGTTCAAACTTGGCGCGGCGCATTTGCCGGCAGGCGGGCGAATCGAGGCGCTCGTTCTCAGTTGAGGCTTCTAGGAAGCACTCCGACATGGTGCCGTCCGCTTCGACGATTACGCGCATGCGAAAGACGCCAGTTTCACGCCGGTTCAAGGCGTCCCGGGGATATTCGCGGGCAATGCGCTGCGAGACCGACTTGCGGTTGGTCCATACCGGCCAGCGATAGGCCTCGTGCTTTTCCGGATCGAGGCCCCAGCTGCGCAAGAGATCCGAAGTGCAGACATTGAGCGCCCGGAACGCCGGCATCATATCGCCGGTTTCGAAGCTGACGACCTTGTCGTCTTTCTTGAGCACGAAGCGCTCTATCGTCGCCGCTTCGTCAAGATCGACACCCGCCTTGGTCAAACGCGGGGTTTTGTCGCCCTCTTCGCTTACTGGCGCAAAGCGGCCGATATTGTAATCCGAGATAATGATCGCCGGGCCAATGCCGATTACATCGCCATGATAATAATGATCGAGCCGCGCGATCGGTTCGTCGCGCTCCGCGCCCAGCGCCAGATCGCTGGTTCGTTCGAAGCGTCCAAGCTCCGCTCCGGCAAAGGTCAATCCGAATCTGCCGCGTGGCGCCGCTTGCTCAAAGAAGATGAGATGAGGCTCATCCTCGGTGCCGAACAGCCGGGAAAGCCGGCAGCGATTTTCGGAGAAATCGATGTTCCAGGGTCGTAGCGGAGCCAGCTTTGTCGCACCCTCAAGCTGAGCCGCAGCCGCCGGAAACTGACTCTCTTCCGTCTTGTCTTTCTTATCCTTTGCCTCCGCAGCGAAATTCGGGGCGAGCGCGGCCAATCCACAAGCGGCAAAACCCAGGAATCGACGAGACGTCATAAATAAAACCTCCAGAGCTCCGAACGGCGCTCTGGAGGTTTTATTTCAAGTTACGCCGGTTGGCGCAAGTGTTTAGTCAAGCGCGCCCGTCAGTTCGGGAACCGCAGCGTAAAGATCGGCAACGAGACCAATGTCGGCGACCTGAAAGATCGGCGCGTCTTCGTCCTTGTTGATGGCGATAATGACCTTGGAATCCTTCATCCCGGCCAAGTGCTGGATCGCGCCCGAAATGCCGATCGCGATGTAGACTTCGGGAGCGACGATCTTGCCGGTCTGGCCAACCTGATAGTCGTTGGGGACGTAGCCCGCATCAACAGCCGCGCGCGAGGCACCGATGGCTGCGCCAAGCTTGTCAGCGAGCGGATTGATGATGCTGTCAAAGGTCTCGCTGTCCTTCAGAGCCCGTCCGCCTGAGACGATGATCTTGGCGCTGGCGAGTTCGGGACGGTCACCGCCATCCGCGATTTCGCTGCTGACGAAGCTGGAGAGGCCTGCATCGCCCTGCCCGCTCGCGTCTTCGATCGCTGCCGAGCCGCCTTCGGGCGCGGCCTTGTCGAACGACGTTCCACGCACGGTGATGACGAGCTTGGGGTCCGAGCTCTCAACGGTCGCGATGGCGTTTCCGGCGTAGATCGGACGGGTGAAGGTCTTGGGGCCTTCGACCGAAAGAATGTCTGAGATCTGCATCACATCGAGATGCGCAGCGACGCGCGGGGCGATGTTCTTGCCCGACGTGGTCGCCGGCGCGAGGAAGGCATCATAGCCTTCCATCAGGCCAGCGATCAGCGGCGCGACATTCTCAGCGAGGCCGTTAGCGTAAGCCGCGTCATCGGCTTTCAGGACTTTGGAAACGCCAGCGATCTGGGCGGCCGCCTCGGCAACCGCGCCGCAGTCGTGACCGGCGATCAGCGCGGTGACATCGCCCAGCTTGCCCGCCGCGGTGACCACGGCGAGCGACGCGTAATAGGCCGAAGAATTGTCGTGTTCGACGAGAATGAGAGTGTTCATCTGTCTTTCCTTTCCCGATGGGCCGCTTAAGCGATCCCCATTTCCTTGATCTTGGCGACGAGCGCGGCGACGTCTTCGACCTTTTCACCAGCCTGGCGCACTGGTGGTTCGGCGACATTGGTTGTGGTGAGGCGCGGGGAGATGTCGACACCGAAATCGGCCGGAGCCTTGGTATCCAATGGCTTCTTCTTCGCCTTCATGATGTTGGGCAGCGAGGCGTAGCGCGGCTCGTTCAGGCGAAGGTCGGTGGTTACAATGGCGGGCATGGTCAGCTTGACCGTTTCTAGACCGCCGTCGACTTCGCGCTTCACTTCGACGCTGTCGCCATCGACCGCGACGGTGTTGGCGAAGGTGCCCTGCGGACGGCCCATCAGCGCAGCGAGCATCTGGCCGGTCTGGTTCGAATCGTCGCTGATCGACTGCTTACCCAGGAGGACGAGGCCGGGCTGCTCTTCGTCAGCGATTGCCTTGAGGATCTTGGCCACCGCCAGCGGTTCGACGTCTGAGCCAACTTCATCTGGGGTCTCCACGAGGATTGCGCGGTCCGCACCCATGGCGAGCGCGGTGCGCAAAGTTTCCTGTGCCTTGGCCGGTCCGATCGAGACCGCGATGATTTCGGTCGCCTTGCCTGCTTCCTTGATACGGATGGCTTCTTCGACGGCGATTTCGTCGAAGGGGTTCATGCTCATCTTGACGTTGGCGAGGTCCACGCCCGTGCCGTCGGCTTTGACGCGCGGCTTCACGTTGTAGTCGATCACCCGTTTGACGGGCACGAGGATTTTCATCGGATTGTCCTTCCCTTACCTGCCCAGAATCGGCGGCGCGTCTGGGCTCTTAAAGCTCTTGCTGGCGCGATTAGCTCGCGTTTACGTAAACGTCAAGTTCGACCGGGTCGCATTTTTCTCAGGAGCCGTGTCGAATCGAGAGCGCGGCCTTCGTCTTCTCTACATCAACCTCTGGCCTGGATGCACTATGCATTGCATGAGTATGTGGCCGGCCAGCTTCATCGGGAGAAGTGCAATGTTTGCAACGGGACGAGTGTTTGGATCAGCCTTGGCAGCGTTTGCCCTATTGGCACCAGCGGCGGTGATCGCGCAAGCGTCACAGCAGGAAACGCGAATTGGTGAGGAGGGCTTCGTCTCGCCTCCCGCCACATTTGTGCAAGTGGACTGGCTAGTCGGCCAATGGGAAGGCGAGGGCATTAGTGGCGCGCCCGCGATGGAGAGTTGGTTGAAGCCAGTCGGCGGAACAATGGTCGGTACGTTCGTGCAGGAAGGCGCGGACGGCACCATCATGTTCACCGAGCATATGTATCTGATGCAGAAGAACGGCACTCTTGCGCTCAAGCTCAAGCATTTCAACGCTGACCTGACCGGGTGGGAGGAGAAGGACGACATGCTTACCTTCCGCTTGCTCGCGATCGAAGAATGCGCCGCCTATTTCAACGCGCTGACGTTGCGCTGTGCGGATAAGGAGAGGCCGGGTGAGGGGCTAGTGGCCGCGGTGCGGATGCAATCGGGTGGGGAGTTGGTGTTTCGGTTTAGATCGGCAGAGTGATGCGCGGTTTAGTCGCCGTCCACGCCCAACTCATATCCATCGGGAGGAGGCAGAGGCTCACCCTTCTCGTCCAAGCCGTAGGTAGCGATCATTCGCACCACATCCAAAGCGATCGCCGTTGGGTGTGAGTGGCGTCTGGGAGAACCTGACCATAGGCTAAGGCCTCGCGGTTCTTTTCGAAGGTACTTTCGGGGGATGGGCTTTCGCTCTCGCGCGACGTGGCGCCCGAACATGCCTCGGCGGACCTTGGGACCCGGCGGCTCAAGACCGGAGAAGCGCTTCTGCCAGGTCCAGATCATATAGAGGCGAACGTGATAATCGACCCGCTCTTCATATAGGCTCCCAGCTCCGTCTGGAGTTTTGAGCAAAGGCAAGGCAAGCAACTCGGCCGCTTTGCTCTCTTTGGACGTGAGTTCATCCCATTCGACCCACTCGAGCCGGTCCGAATACTCGTCTGACCGGCCAACGGTCACGGCAAAAGGGATGATGAAGCTGAGGCCAAACTCAGCGCCGCCCAGCTTTCGGTTCTCTTTCAGATCTCGCGCGCCCAGCTCGTAAAGCCCGCGCGCGTTACGCTTGCCAAACATCGTAACCTTCCAATCGCTGCTGTGCCTTTACCGGCAACCGATTGGAAAATTGCAAACAGCCTCAAGCCGCCTTCTTAACCTCAGCGACGATCTTCTTCGCCGCGTCGCCCAGATCGTCGGCGGGGACGATGGCGAGGCCGGAATTGGCGAGGATTTCCTTGCCCGCTTCGACATTGGTGCCTTCAAGGCGCACCACCAGCGGAACCTGCAGGTTCACGTCCTTGGCCGCCTGCACCACGCCGTTGGCGATGATGTCGCACTTCATGATGCCGCCGAAGATGTTGACGAGGATACCCTCGACCGCGGGGTCTTTCAGGATGATCTTGAACGCCGCTGTGACCTTCTCGGTCGTCGCGCCGCCGCCCACGTCGAGGAAGTTGGCCGGAAACGCGCCGTTCAGCTTGATGATGTCCATCGTCGCCATGGCGAGGCCAGCGCCGTTCACCATGCAGCCGATATTGCCGTCGAGCTTGATGTAAGCGAGGTCAAACTCGGAGGCTTCAACTTCAGCGGGGTCTTCCTCGGTCTCGTCGCGCATCGCCTCGATCGCCGGGTGGCGATAGAGCGCGTTGCCATCAAAGCTCATCTTGGTGTCGAGCACCAGCAGATGCGCCTTGCCGTCCGCGTCCGGCTTGGTTTCGACCAGCGGGTTGATCTCCAGCATGTCGCAATCGCTGGCGATGAAGGCGGCGTAGAGCTGCCCCGCAAGCTTCTGGCACTGCTTGTTGAGGTCACCGTCGAGACCCAGAGCAAACGCTACAGCGCGGCCGTGATGCGGCATGAAGCCTTGTGCGGGGTTGATCGTGATCGTGGTGATCTTTTCCGGCGTTTCATGCGCGACGTCTTCGATGTCCATGCCGCCTTCGGTCGAGGCGACCATGGCGACGCGGCCCGTAGCGCGGTCGACCAGCATGGCGAGATAATATTCGCTCTCAATGTCCACGCCGTCGGTGACGTAGAGGCGGTTGACCTGCTTGCCCGCTTCACCGGTCTGGATGGTCACCAGCGTGTTGCCGAGCATTTCCTTGGCGTGGCTTTCGACCTCATCGAGCGAGAAGGCGA
>ERZ1740065.433-NODE-433-length-22274-cov-6.783834_pt1 | contig 22274 bp, 17 predicted proteins | sample MGYA00581738_ERZ1740065 | MGnify/ENA primary metagenome ERZ1740065 (study PRJEB43018, sample SAMN04849749) | marine metagenome | isolation source: floating plastic debris | place: Pacific Ocean | collected 2008-09-01 | study: EMG produced TPA metagenomics assembly...
GCGCGGCCGATTGTGCCGCTGGCGCCTGCTATCACCACACTGAGCTGCTTCTTCATCGTACGCGCTTTGGGAACCCTCTCACGGCGCAAGCCTAGGGCTTATGGTTCGGTTGGCAACCAAAACCACCTTGCAGGGGCTCCACGCGGCACGGCTCCTTCCCTTGATCAGACGCATGCGGACGCCCAGTCGCGGTTCACGCTTCCCGATCAGGCCAACGTGACAGGCCAATTTTTCGCATTATACGAAGAAGTCACAACATCGCGCAACGCTAATCCACCCGAACGTTGGAACGAGAAACGCTTGGTTCAAAAGACAAAATTGCCTCGCGATACGCTGCTTGCGCTTTGCGCCGGCGGTTTGGATGTGAGCGGCGCGCAAACCTTATCGGAACTCTCATCAGACGATTGGGTGTGGATCGAGCATCGCGCGACCGCCTATCGCCTTCTCCCGCTGCTCAGCGCATCCTTTGCCAAAAACCCTGATTGGCCTGTCCCGGAAGCTTTGCGCCAGAGCAGTCGAGAGGCGCATCGCAATTGGGCCTTTCGGTCACTCGTAATACAACGGGCTCTAGTGGAGATTGGCGAGCTCTTCGATACGCGCGATATCGCCTATTCTGCCCTTAAAGGAGCCTCGCTTTCGCTCGAGTTCTACGCGGAGCCGGCGCTTCGTCCAATGCGTGATCTCGACATTATCGTGGCGCCTGATCAGGCTGAGCGCGCCTATGAACACCTTTTGGAATCGGGCTACACGAAAGTGCCGGGGAAAGGTGAGTATGGCATCGATTACGCGCACCACCTGCCGCCGCTGATCAACGCGGATGGTGTGTTTCTTGAACTGCACCACCGTATCGCGCCGCGCGATTGGAGCGGGTCTCTCCCTTTGGGCGAACGCCTGCTTGTCAACGCGCGTCCAGTCGAGTTTCAGGGTCATACGATCCGAATGGCGCATCCAACCGATACCCTCCTGCATCTGGTGGTGCATGCGGCGTTTCAGCACCTGTTCGATAACGGTCCAAACCTGCTGAGCGATATCGCTGCGCTTGAAGACAGCCGCCTGGTGGACTGGACCTCAATCGAGGCCTTCGCGCGCGAGCACGGCCTGCTGGCGAGCCTTAAACTGAGTCGGGCACTGGTCTCGCGCTATCGCGGCAATTCCATGCCCAGCGCGCAGGAGATGGACGCGCCGCTTGAGATGCTCGATCAAGCGGCAAACCTGATGACCCAGGACCCCACACAACACTGGCAACGCTTTCTCCTCCGCAAACGTCGCAGCGTTCCTCAGCGCCTCCTTGAGGGGGTCGCGCGCGCCGTGAAGCCGACGAACAAAGACCTGGCTGAGATTGCTCAACGGGACATCTCCGGAGTGGCGGCGCTGCGCTTTTACCCAATCTGGCTGTTCAAGCGCGCAAGTGTCTACCTCGGTGCCGAATTCAAATCGGAGCTCAACCAAGCAGCGGCAAGCGACGCTGAGCTGGAGCGCTGGCTCGAGCGACCGTCTCCCACTCGGCCAGGACCGTAATCAGCCGTTATCTATGGCGCCCGACGAACTGTGTCGACAACGCGGAAGCCGATATGATCAGTGCCCAGGTCGCGCTCTTGAAACTGGCGCGCAGACGGGCGGTATCGGGCGCAATAATTGGCCGCGCACAAGAACGAGCCCCCCTTGATGATGTAGCGGGCCTGAGCAGAGACAGGCTGGCCGGGGCGCGCGGCGCTGGTGGTCCATTCCCAAACATTCCCGATCATGTCGTAAAGTCCAAAAGCGTTCGCCTCGAAACAGCCAACCGGCGCGCGCGACGTAAAGCCATCCTCGCCCAGATCGCGCGCGGGGAAAACCCCCTGATAGTAATTCGCCCGAGCCTCACCTAAATCGGAAACGGGAACCGGCATGGACGCCTCGCCGGCGCGCGCGGCGAACTCCCACTGGTCTTCGTTAGGCAGGGTCCGACCCGCCCATTGGGCGTAGGCCAGCGCGTCGTTATAGGTGACCTGGACAACGGGATCATTTTCCCGCCCTTGAATATCGCTGCCAGGTCCTGATGGGTTGCGCCATTGCGCCCCTGGCACCCACGCCCACCAACTAGGATTGTCGGTGGTCGGTACCCGAAAAACTGCGGATCCGGGCTCGAGCATCTCAGGCGGCGCGCCGGGAATTTCGGGCGGATTGCGTTCGGCTTCGGTCTTGTATCCAGTCGCCTCAATAAATTGCGCGAACTGGGCGTTGGTAACCTCAGTTGCGGAAATCCAGAATCCCTCCACCTCGACATCGCGCGGCGGACCTTCCTCGGGGTACTTTGGATCCACGCCGAGCGTCATGCGTCCGCCTTCGATCCAGACCATCTCGAGCTCTGCTTCACCAAGGCATTTGGCCGTCACGTCGGAGCCCTGCGCGTCTCCCCCGGCCTTATCGCCAGCTTGGTCGCCGGTGCACCCGACGAGCCAGGCCAGACACGCCATTATCGCAAGCGTCTGAAGACCCTGCCAGCGTTTCATTGAAGGCACCCCGCACGCTCAAGCACATCAGTGACCATGGCTTTTATTGTCCTGACTGTTTGTTCGGGTGTGAATTCCTCATCCTGGCGCAGCAAGCGCCATGTGTCGAAGCTGGTCGCAACCATGATCGATCGCCCAACATCCGTTTCAGTGTGCAAACCGGGCGGCAGAACGCGATCGAGCATGCGTTTTTCGCGAGCATGCAACTCATGCGACTTTGCGGCGACAAATGGGGAGCGGTAGCGAGCAAGAACGCTGGAAAGCCGAAACACAACCACGGCTTCGTTCACCGCGCAGCGTCGGTCGATCAGCTCAAAAAGCTGACCGCGCCACACCGAGGCTTCGTAGGGCGCGGCAAGTATCGGCTGGTAAACCTTGACCAAGAGATCATCGATTTCACGAAGGATGGACTCCTTATCTTGAAAGTGGCGAAAGACCGATCGCAGCCCAACGCCCGCCTTTGCCGCGACAGCGGCCGCGCTCGGATCGGGATCGCCTGCGGCCACAAGGTCAACCGTCGCTTCGATGATCTTGCGACGACTGGCGAGACTGCGTTCACGGCGGCCATCAGGCAGGGGCGGCTGCGTTGCCATCGCCGACTTGATTGCAGTCGCCGCGCTCTTTGTGATTTTCGTCATCGGTTTCAAGCCAGATGCTGGCGTTTGCCCAGCCTCCCTATCTATCTTGGGTTATGCCAACTGGTCAGCACGCCTGCGGATCTCAGCCGCTACTAGCCATAACCTGTCCTGACCCCAGACGCACAGATCCTGTTCGCCACTCCCACCGCGCAAACGATAGCTTGGCACACCCCAGAGGCCGAGGCCTGCCTTCATCTCTTCCTGATTCCGGGCGGTTGGTTCCTGCCAATCGGTGTTACCAAGGTGTCTTTGGGCCTCATCCCAGTCGAGCCCGGCTTGTTCGACCGCCATGCGCAGGCCCCTTCTGCGGTGCAGCCCGACCCCTTCGGCAAAGGCGAGGCGAAGCGCGGCGGAAAGAAGGTCCGTCTCACGACCATGCTCCCGGGCGTAGGCGAAAAGGGAGTAGATGTTGCGGGTCGGTTCCCCCACCGGGAAGACCAGTGGCGCAAAATCGACGCCCAGATGCTCGGCTTCGCGCTTAGTGTCGAACACAATGTACGCACCCTTCTTGCGCGGCACAGGCAGCCCGCGCATCAGCATCGGCAAGACGGGCTTGTGGTTGAACCGGATGTTGCACTCTTTCGCCATTGCTACGGTTAGATCGTAGATAATCGAGGTGTATGGCGAGTTGAGCGAGGGGTAAAAGTCCAGCGTCAGGCCGGAGGCATCGACACCGCTGACATCTATACCGGGTCGTGGACAGATGAAGGGCAGTGAGGGATCCTTGCAGGCGCCGACATCGCGCAGCCATTGTTCAAGATAGAAGAGGCGATCGACGCCCCAGAACCATTCACCGCCGTAGTGGAACATGGCGCCTGAATAGTGGCCCAGCTCTTCGAGCCGCGCGCTTCCGGCATCGAGCGTCGGCCTGTCAGTGGGCTTATCGTTCTTCTGGGCAAGCTGGGACGGCGGGACTAGGCCATAGAACGGTGCGATCATCTCCGCGTCGCGCTTTGCCCATACGTCGAGCTGTTGAAGTTCGGGCTGAAAGGGACCACCGGTTCCACGGATCTGGTGCACCACCAGTTCGATATCATAGCGCTCTTTGAGGGTTTCGAGCACTTGCGCTGCGAGATGCGAATAAGGATCATCATACTGGTGAAAATATTCCACGGTGCGCGCGGCACCAGACTTAATGCGCCGCGCCTCGACTCTCGCTCTCTTCTTGGCCCGAACCTTTGGGTCGGTGATCCTGCCCATCACCAGCCTCAGGATGTACCGTAAGACAGCGGGAGGATCGACTATCCCACCGTTCGGATTGTTGTCGGGCTCAGGCTTGAGCGTCATGGATTGCCCCTCGGATCTCACAGAACACGCGGTCGTCCCGGACTAGAGACGGTACTCGCCCGCCGCCAAGCGCGACTGGTGGGCCGCCTCCATGCGCACATATTCGGGCGCACTCGGTTCTAGAAACCAGATTGGATCATCAATCTGACCTAGGTCGAACCCTTCCTTTACCAGTTCCACCTTGCGGAACTTGAAGGTTCCCGTCGTTTCAGCCTCGGATTGGATACGGACAAATAGCGGAACTGCGTAAGATGGCAGGCTTTCGCGACAGTGCTCGGCAAATTTCGACATGTCGAAATCGCTCATTACCGTCATCGCGATCATGCCAGCGCGGCCATCTGCGCCTGGCACTTCGACACCATAGGCGTTTGCGAGTTCGACGCCCGGATACTTCGAGACGACATCCGAAACCTCATTGGTCGCGACATTTTCACCCTTCCAGCGAAACGTGTCGCCAATCCGGTCGACAAAATAGACATATCCATCAGCGTCGCGGCGCACGAGATCCCCGGTCCGGAACCACTTATCGCCCTTCTCAAAGACGTCGGTGAGGATCTTTTTTTCGGTTGCTCTCTTGTCATGATAGCCTTGGAAGGCGTCGCGCCCGCTCGTCCCAATTCGGCCAATGGCTTCGCCCGGTTCATCGGCCTCTGCCTTTTGGCAAAACCCGTCGGCGCCGCGAATAGGTTCCTCCTCAACCACGTCAAACTTAACAATCTTGACGCCGATCCGGTTCTCCATCCAACCCGGCAAACGGCCAATGGCCCCAACAGTGCCGTCAAGATTCATGAATTGAACGTTGCCTTCGGTTGAACCGTAGAACTCGCGCATTTCGCCAATCCCAAAGCGCTCAACCAATGGTCCCCAAACCTCACCTCGAAGGCCGTTGCCGAAGCCCACTTCTAGCCTATGCGCGCGCTGTTTGGCGTGATCGGGCGCGTTCAGGAGATAGCGGCACAGCTCACCGATATAGACAAACTTGTTGGCATCGTAGTCAGCAACATCGTCCCAGAAGCCTGTCACCGATAACTTGCGGCGCAGGATAATCGTCGCGCCATGGGTTAGCGGGCCTGCGGTGCCCATGCAGCCGCCTGTCATATGGTAGAGCGGAAGTGTGTTGTAGACTCGATCGCCCGCCTCCACCTCTGCCAGGATGTTCGCAAACCGCGCCGTTCCGCGGAGACGCATATGCGAAATCTTCGCTGCTTTGGGCAGGCCCGTTGTCCCTGAGGTGTAGATGAAGAGCACGTTGTCAGCGTTTGTGATGTGCGCGCGAATGCTCTTATCGGGGCGCGTCGTGGGCTGAACGGCAAGCGCGCCAGCGAGGTCTTCACCGGCCTCGCCGTCCATGTCCCAGACCTTGAGATCGTTCGAAATCGACGGCGCGACGGCCATCGCGCGAGAGGCTTGCACTCCGCTCGCGATTATCGCTTTGCTGTCAACGATCGCGATGCAGTGCGCGAGGCCTTCACCTTCCAGATTCGTGTTGATGAGCGCGGCCACAACGCCGACCTTTGAGAGGCCGTACCAAATGGCAGGATAGTCGGGAGAGTTCTCAAGGATCAGAGCCACCGCATCTCCGGGCTGGAACCCTTGCGCGAGCGCCCAGTGGGCAATTGAATTCGCCCGCTCGTCGAACTCGCGATAGGTTGTTGTCGCGCCTTCGAAGACGAAGGCGAGCCTATCCTCGGTCGCGTCGACTGCGCTCTCGATCTCGTCAGCGATGGTGATTGGCGAATCGGGCTGAAGATCCTTGAGCTTATTCAAGATGCCGACCACGCCTTTCGCGTAAGACAGTTCACGCCCGACTTTGCGCAGAGTATGCAGCAATTCTCGTCTCCCATAAGACCTTACGGTCGTGTACGACCCTAAGAGCTTCGCGTTTGGCGCGAAAACTTATGACACTCAAGGTGCCAGCAATTGCGTGCTCTGGCAACCGGTCAAGAAGCTCTGAATCGGCGAAGGATAACGCAAGGCGGCATGGCAGCTGATCTACACACTCTGGGGACCTGGGACGTCTATGGAAGCCGGATCTCGTACTACACGGGCAAGCTTGAGGCGTATTTGCGCCTGTATGGCATCAACTACCGCATTCTGCCCGTGGGTGGGAATGTCGGTCGGCTAAAGAAGAACGCAGGCGCTTCGCAAATGCCGGTTGTCCAAATGTCGGACGGGCGTTGGATGAGCGACACGACGCCCATGCTCGCTTGGCTCGATAGTCAGCGCGGAGACGGCCCTTCAATCTACCCGCAAGACCCCGCGCTCGCTTTCATCGGTCTGCTGATTGAGGATTACGCCGATGAATGGCTCTGGCGCTCGGCAATGCACTATCGCTGGACTTACCAGCTTGACCGACAATACGCTCTTGAAATCCTGTATAAAGAACAGGTGCGGCACGCGCTCAACATTCCTAAGTTCTTGGGCAAGAGGTTTTTGAAGCGGCGGCAGCTCGGCGGATTTGTGAGGAATGACGGCGTTGATGACGTCTCGCGCCCGCAAGCCGATGCAACGTATATCAACGCGCTGAAATGCATGGAGGCGATCCTTGCAAAGCGGCCTTTCCTATTGGGAGAGCGGCCAACCATCGCCGATTTCGGCATGATGGCGCCGATGTTTCGGCATTATGGCCAGGACCCAACCCCATCCGAGATAATGCGCAAGACCGCTCCAAACGTGTTCGAGTGGGTTGCGCGGATGTGGAACCTGGACCTGTCCGTTCTGCGCGGCGCGCTGATCGCGGCGCCCGACGATTTGCTGGAAGTCTTTCTAACCGAAATCAGCGAGACGCATCTCAGCCAGCTTCGCCAGAACGCGCAAGCGCACTCCACCGGCGCGGAACGCTACAGTCAGGTCATTCAGGGTGTACACTACGCGAGCGTCCCGACCTCGCGCTATCGGGTGTGGTGCCTGGAGAACTTGCGAAGCGCTTGGACGGCCCTTCCAGACAGCGCTCAATCCGTGTTGCGCGCAAAGCTCACATCAGACGAAGCCAGCGCATTATGGGATGAGTTTGCGTTCAAGCCCTCAGACTACGACACTGAGCGCGAGGCTCCCTTCAACCGCGCCATAAACGTCTTCCCCGGAGGCGTTCCCAAGGCCGGCTGAGCCGACGCCTCTTGCATGTCGTTGTTTGGCCCGTCAGACCGACGCTCGTAACCATTTCGCACCCAATTATTGACACGACCTGCGCCAACAATACGGTGCGCGCCAAAGGCCCTTAGGGAGAGTGCCAGATGAACGTTGAATTTTCGCCGGAGCTTGAAGCCTTCCGCGCCGAGGTGGCCGAATTTTTTGCCACCGCGCCGACCCCGGCCATTCGTGAAGCGGGGCGCAAGACCACCAGCGTCTTTGCCCCGTTCAAGGAGTGCATGGAATGGCACAATATCCTCTACCAAAAGGGCTGGGCCGCCCCGCATTGGCCGGTTGAGCACGGCGGCACGGGCTGGAGCACCGAGCAGCGCTTCATCTTTGCCGAAGAGTACCGCAAGGCTGATCTCCCTCCGCTCCTCCCACAGAGCCTGGGCATGGTCGGACCGCTGCTGATCGATATCGGCACCGAGGAGCAAAAGGCAAAATATCTGCCCGGCATCCTGAAGGGCGAGGATTTCTGGGCGCAAGGCTATTCGGAACCCAATTCGGGATCGGACCTCGCCTCGCTCCAATGCCGCGCTGTTGCCGATGGTGATGATTACATCATCAACGGTTCCAAAATCTGGACCACTTACGCCCATCACGCCAACCGAATGTTCATGCTGGTGCGCACCAATTCAGAAGGCAAAAAGCAGCAGGGGATCACCTTCCTCCTGCTTGATCGGATGGACTATCCCGGCATGGAAGTGCGTCCGATCTACGGTCTCGATGGGTCGCCCGAGCAGTGCGAGGTGTTTTTTGAAGATGTGCGCGTCCCGCAATCGGGCCGCGTGGGCGAGGAGAACGATGGCTGGACGGTCGCTAAGCATCTCCTAAAGCACGAACGGGGCGGCTCGGCGGCAAGTCCAACCCTCACTCGCTATGTTGAACGCGCCCGCGCGGCGGCGAGCGAAACGCCCTCGCCCTTTGGCGGCGTTCTGGCCGATGATCCGGTGTTCCAATGCGATATGGGCGAGCTGGAGGCGGATATCGCCTCGCTCAGCCACCTCGAAAAGCTCGCGATCAGCGGTCATCCGATTGCCAAGGACCCGGCCTTCCCTTCGCTCAACAAGACAATCAACTCCGAGCTCACCCAGCGTGCCTCTGTCCTCATGACCAAGGTCTCTGGCGTCTCGGGCCTTGCGCGACAATTGGAAGCCTTGCGTGTGGGGTCCAATGTCGAGCCGCAAGGCAGCGAGTTCGATCTCATTTCGATGCCGCTCTATCTGAATAGCCGCGCAACAACGATCTACGCCGGCTCTAACGAGGTCCAACGCGACCTCATCGCGCGCAGCCTCGCGGCGAGTTGAGGGAGCGGGACCAGTGGATTTTGCCTTCACGCAGGAACAGGACATGCTGCGCGACAGCGTCGCACGCTATCTGGAAAAGAACTACGATTTCGACACGCGACAGGAGCTGGTGAAGTCCGACGCGCCGTGGTCCCGCGAGGTATGGGAGCAGTTTACCGAACTCGGTCTGCTCGCCCTGCCGTTCAGCGAAGACAAGGGCGGGCTCGGTGGAACGATCAGCGACTGCGTCACATTTGCTCAAGGATTCGGCAAGCATTTGGTGGTCGAACCCTTTGCCCATGCGATCATGCTCGCCGGTGCCGCGCTTGACGCCAGCGATGACCCGCTAGCCGACCAATGGATCGAGAAACTGGCGTCCGGTGAGGCCATTGCCGCGTTCGCCTATGAGGAAGGCAACGGCACAGCGACGCCTGAACAGATCGCGATGGTGGCTGAGGGGTCAACCGATGACATCACCCTGACAGGCGAGAAGACTTTCGTGATCGCCGGTGATGCCGCCGATGCGCTTGTGGTCGTTGCACGCACGTCATTGTCCGGAGTTCTTGGTTTTTACCTTGTTGAAGCGGGCGCCAATGGCCTCACGACGAAAGGCTATACAACCATCGACGGGCGCGCGGCGGCGACCATTCGTTTCGACCAAGTGGCAGCCACTCCACTGCTCGAACATGCGGACGAAGCGCTCGAACGCATCCTTGCCAACGCCATCATCGTCCTCGCCGCAGAAGCGGTGGGCGCGATGGAGGCCTTGCTGACCGCGTCTAAGGAATACGCGATGACTCGCAAGCAATTCGGTCAGCCGATCGCGATGTTCCAGTCAATCGCACACCGTCTGGCGGATATGAAAATAGCTTACACCAAAGCGCTTTCGACGCTCATTTACACCACGGCGCTTGCCAATTCGGGCGCCGCAACACCGCGCGACATTGCCGTCCTCAAAGCGCAAGTTGGAAAACTGGGCAAAGAGGTGGGCGAATCCGCAATCCAGATCCATGGCGGCCTTGGCCTGACCGATGAGCTCAATGTGGGTCACTTCCACAAGCGCCTTTTGGCCTTTGACGCGCAGCTTGGCGATCACACATACCACACGCGCATGATCGGGCGCGCGTGATAGCGGGAGTGGTCTGGCGACAGCGCCCCTTGCGCAAAACGCCGGCTTTGCCCATGTGCCAAGCGCACGACTGATCAAGGCGAAGGATACCGAACGCATGGCGCTTGAGCTGCCACAACTCACCGTTACGGGTCTCCCGCACGAGATGGGCCGCCAATACGGCGCGCACTTTCGCGACATGATCCACCCCTTCGTCGAGAACCGGATAGCGGCGGTAGAGGCCTATCTGCGCGACACGGGACACGAAGGCACTGATCGTTTGTTCGAAGCGGGCGCTGCTTGCCTTAAGCAAGTGCAGGCCTTCGATCCTGAAGGACATGCGGAGCATCTGGGTATTGCGCAAGGCGCGGGCGTTGATCCCGTGCGGCTTTTCACGATCGCGAACATGACCGATGTGCGCGATATAATCGCCTATCCGGGCGATCCGGTTGTGGTCGAAGACGAAGGATGCACTGTCGCGCTCCTTCCCCCTTCGATGAGCGACAATGGGCGCGCGATCCAGGGTCAGACTTGGGATCTCAATGGTCCCGATGTCGACTATGTTATCGCGCTGCACAGGCTGCCGGATGATGGGCCTGAGACCTGGACGGTGACCTGTTCGGGCTGCCAGACCCTGATGGGGATGAACCAGCACGGCGTCGCTGTCGGCACCACCAATCTCAAGACTTTCGGCGCTAAAGTCGGTGTGCCCTATCTCTCGCTTTTGCACCTCGCCCTAAAGCAAGAAAACCGGGATTCAGCGAGCGAGATCATTAAGCGGACGCCGGTGGCGGGCGCCCATTCCTATTGGGTTGGTGACGAAAACGGCGCGATCGAGTGGGAAAAGACCCCGGGCAGCGCGGATTCACGGTCTACGCAAGATGGCCCCCTGGCACGCTCGAACCACTGCCTGTTTGAAGAAAATGTCCGCCTCGAAACCGACCTGTCACCAAGCACTCATCAGCGGTTTGACCGCATGAGCGGCTTGCTTGCCCAGTCCGATACGCATTGCGTCAAGAGCTTGCAGACGCTGTTTGCCGATCGGTCTGACGGTCGCCTTAGCATCAACCGTTTCGCCGAGGATAACTCCGGCGCGACAACGAACGCGGTGGTTGCCTGCAATCCGGCGGATCTTGAATTCTACGCGTGCCGCGGCCCTGCCAATAAGGGGAAATGGACCCGCCTGGAGTTTGAGCGGCAGACGGCCCACGCATAGGCGGTTGCCAAAGCTCAGGCTTGATCACGCTTCTGCCAGAGTGCCCGGCGCTCCATAAGCCAGCGCCATGCGTTGACGGGTGCGAAGCTCACCGCCTCGCGCGCTTACACGATCAAGCGTTTTGTACTCGGTCGTCCATTGATCCGGAGTCACATCGCAGATCACATAGCCACGCTGCGAATTGTGCCACTTCAAGCACTCGTTTTCGGCTTGAATCTCTTTGGTGCGCGCTCGCTGGTCCTCTCCATCGCCGCCCGACGTGATTGAGGTGGAGACGAATTCCGTTGCGAGCGGCGCGTTGCCAGGACGCTGTCCATCAAGATGCAGTTCGCCCGCATAGTTTTGGTGTTCATCGCCGGTCAGAACAACAACGCTGCCCAGCCCAAGCTCCTCAATCTGGCCCAACACTCGGCCACGGGGGGTAAGGTAGCCTGCCCAGCTATCCAGATTCTCGGTCTTCTCAGGCCCGGGCGCGCGATCAAGGTCCATCATCATCACCTGCTGGGCGAGGACTTGCCAGCGGCTTTGCGAGGAACCCAGTTTGTCATAGAGCCAGCTCTCCTGCTCCTGTCCGAGCATCTGGGCGGCTTGATCGCCAACCTCATCGCATCCAACGCCCCAGCGATCGCCGCAAGGCTGGTTGGAACGGTATTGGCGCGTATCAAGAAGATTGAAGTCCAGCAGGTTGCCCCAACGGGCTTGGCGATAGAGCTGCATGGTGTTGCCCACCGGTAGCGAGGATGCGCGCAAGGGCATGTTTTCATAATACGCCTGCATCGCCATTTGCTGGCGAAGTCGGAAGTAAGCCTGCGGTGTCTCGTCTTGGTCGATATCCGCAGCCCAATTGTTGTCGATCTCATGATCGTCCCATGTCACGAACCAAGGGGCGATGGCGTGCGCGGCTTGAAGATCGGGGTCCATTTTGTACTGGGCGTAGCGGCGGCGATAATCCTCCAGCGTATAGATCTCCTGGCCGAAATGCTGGCGGACCGTCTCCATCGGACCATCCCAATAATTGCGGAAACGGTTGCCACGGTACTCATAAATATAGTCGCCCGAAAAGTAGACGAAGTCGGGCTCTTCGGCGGCGAGATAGCGGTGGGCTGTGTAATACCCCTCTTCGTAATTCTGGCAGCCTGCAACCGCGAAGCGTACCCCTTGGGTCGGCTCACCGTAGGCAGGCGTTGTTTTGCCTCTACCAACAGCGCTGCGTTCGCGACCCGCGATGAACCGATACCAATAGGGGCGATCAGAAGCGAGCCCTGCAACTTCCACATGGACGGCGTGCCCGAGCTCGGGGCGGGCGACAGCTGTGCCTTGCGCGACGACCTCTTGCATACGCGCATCGCTGGCGACCTGCCATTGGACTTCGACCGAAGCGGTCGGCATGCCATAGCCAGGCTCTAAGGGTGCAGGGGCAAGCCGCGTCCAGATGACGAACCCATCCGGCTCAGGCTCTCCGGAGGCGACGCCCAGTTGAAAAGGATACTGGCTGAAGATGGGTGCCGCGATTGCGCGTGCACCGGAAAGCAAGGACAACCCTGCGACCGCGCTGCTACCGAAGGTCATCAGGGCGTAGCGGCGGCTCAGCTCCAACCGTTTTGAGCGCAGATCATTCATGGGGCTTGGTCCTCATTGTCTCCGCCGATCATCTGGCGTTTTTGGGACTTCTAGGGCCGTATCTTTGCAAAGCAATGGCGGTCGGACCGCTGATCCTGCTCCGTGCGCGCGCGTTGATGGTGGATGCACGGCTGCGCGACCATTTGTGGTTGCTCATCCCAGGCACGGCCTATTGGCTCTATCAGCTCTGGGCTTTCACCTTGCTGGGCGACTACGAGGCAAAGTGGGAGTATACCCGCGCTGTCCACGCACCGTATGTCTTTCCCGCCGTGACGCTTCTCACTTGGCTGATGATTGGGGGGTGTTTAGCCCGCGTCTTTGTTTTGCGGCGGCGCTATATCGTCTGGCTGAAAGACAATCACGCCGAGAACGAACCGTTCGATCCTGCCTGGCAGAGGCACCTCATTCTGATCGTCAAAATTGCGGTCTCAATCTGGTATGAGTTCGACTATATTCAGAGCTTCGGCTGGGATTTTGTTGCGCTGTTTTTCATCTTCGTGATTAAACTCGAAGCGCTTTTGGGAATCCATCAGACCTTTCCGAAAATGGCCCAGGCTAGCCCGCCAATCGAGCCCAACCAAGAGCCTGCTCCATTGGTCAGGCAAGGCGCTCCCCTTTCAAGCAGGAGGCAAAGACACAACACCGTCCTTAAGTCCAACCCCGGTTAGCCCGGCGGAGCGGGCCGCGCGTGCTAGGCGCGCCACTGTTTCACTCGCCTCTTCGTAGGATAATCCGTCAGGAGGCCGGATATTTGAAACGCAGTTCCGTTCGCTGTCGAGCCGTCCCACACTGGGCCCCCATGTGAGATAAGCGCCAAGACTGTCAGGTGCGCTTAGACCGGGCCTTTCGCCTATCAGCACGCAGACAAGCGAAGCTCCAAGACGCGACGCGATCGGATCGCCGACCGCCACACGCCCCTGATGGACTGCGCAAATGGGCGCAATCGTCCAGTCGGGAAGGCGCTCGATAACAGCTCTCGTCATCGACGCCGCATGAGCATGAACCGCCAGCGCGGAGAGGCCATCAACGACGACTATCGCCAAGTCAAAGGGCCCCGATGGCAGCAATTCCAAGTCATCTGGATGCAATTGTCTGCCAAGGTCGGGGCGGCGCAAGTAGGTCGGGCGGTCAGGCGCGCGGCTGCGCAAGACAAGGACTTCGCGCTCGATCGCCTTGGCCAGCCCATCGGGCTTGAATGAGGCGCTCACCGCGTCGCGGGCCCGCGCATGATCAAGCTGAAACTTAAGATGGGCCTTGGTTGGCAATCCTGAGCCAAATCGCCCAAGGCGCACGCGCGCCGGCGTCAGATCCGTAAAGCGATGAATGAGGTTGCGATCAGACATCTTTCCCCGCCAGCGCCATTACCCTTGTTGTGAAAGCTGAATCCGGAGTGTCGATGATGCGCCCTTGTGCCCAGATGCCTTGCGCTTCAAGCCAGCTGGCAAATTCTGGGGCGGGCGATAAGCCGAGTGTTTCGCGCACATACAGTGCGTCGTGGAATGACGTCGCTTGATAGCCTAGCATGACATCGTCGGCGCCTGGCACACCCATGATGAAGTTGCAGCCGGCAACCGCAGCCATTGTGAGAGCCGCGTCCATATCATCGGCGTCAGCCTCGGCGTGGTTGGTGTAGCAAATATCCAATCCCATCGGCAGGCCCAGCAACTTGCCGCAGAAGTGATCCTCTAGCGCTGCGCGCGTGATCTGCTTTCCATCATAGAGGTATTCTGGACCGATAAAGCCGACCACAGAATTTACGAGCAAGGGTTCGTATCGCCGCGCAACAGCGTAAGCGCGCGCTTCGAGGGTTTGCTGATCCACGCCGTGATGCGCATTGGACGAAAGACACGATCCCTGTCCAGTTTCGAAGTACAGGCAATTCTGGCCAACCGTCCCGCGCGCGAGCGACTGAGTCGCCGAATGCGCCTCATCAAGAAGCGATAGATCAATGCCAAACCCGCGGTTGGCGGCCTGCGTCCCGGCGATCGATTGGAAGCACAGATCAACCGGCGCGCCGGCCGCAATAAGCTCAAGCGTCGTCGTGACATGCGCCAGCACACACGTCTGGGTTGGTATCCCGAGCGCGCTTCGAATATCGTCAAGCAGACGCAAAACCTCCCCGGTGCCTTCGACATGATCGCTCGCCGGGTTGACGCCGATAACGGCGTCTCCAGCGGCCATCAGCAAGCCGTCAAGCGTGCTTGCGGCGATGCCCATCGGATCATCGGTGGGATGGTTGGGCTGAAGACGGACCGAGAACGTCCCCTCCTGACCCAAAGTGTTGCGAAAGGCGCTGACCACGCGGATCTTGCGCGCAGCCGTCACCAGGTCTTGGTTCCGCATCAGCTTCGAGACGGCCGCAGCCATTTCAGGCGTGACCCCACTTGCCGCGGCACGGATCATAGAGCCTGTGGTGAGATCATCGATCAACCATTCACGGAGTTCACCCACGGTCTTGCTCGCTAGCGCCGCAAAGGCCTTCGCGTCGTGGGTGTCGACGATCAACCGCGTGATCTCGTCATCCTCATAAGGAACGACCATCTCATGCAAAAATTCGGTGAGCGGCAAATCGGCGAGCACCAGCCTTGCGGCGATCCGCTGCTCTTCGTTCTCAGCGGCGACGCCCGCCAACTCATCGCCTGAGCGACGAGGACTGGCCGCGCCCAACAGGGCCGTGAGGTCTGCAAAGTGATACCGGGTGTGACCAATGGTGGTAACGTAGTTCGACAAAATCATTGCCTTTCATCGTCGGTCAGCAGCCGAAAGGGGATCACCGCAAGGGAACTTCAATCAAGATTGAACGCTTCCTCAGGCGCGTTGTCGACCAGATGATGTCGGCTATAAAGGACAAAGTAGGCGATGCCGACGACATAGACCAGCGCGGTAAGCGCCGCGGCCACAGGGCTCACCAGGAAGGTGCTGACAAGCGCCACGAGAGCAAGAACGAGCGCCATGCATGAGGCCACAACCCCACCAGGTGATTTATACGGTCGTGGAAGCTCTGGTTCCCGCCTACGCAGCACGATGTGCGATGAGATCATGAGCACGTATGAAATCGTGGCCCCGAACACCGCCATGCTGATCAAGAGATCGCCTTCACCGGTGAACGCAAGGCCTAGGCCGATTGCTCCCGGAATCAGCAGCGCCATAGTCGGCGTTTTCCGGCGGCTTGTGCGGGATAACCACTTTGGGAGATATCCTGCGCGAGACAGCGAGAACAACTGGCGAGAATAGGCAAAAATAATCGAGAAAAAGCTTGCGACCAAGCCTGCAAGTCCGAGGAAATTCACCAAAGACGCCACGGGCGCGCCGTCTCCATAGACGGCCTCCAGTGCGCCGACCAGCGGCGCCGGATGGTCGCTCATCGCCAATGCACCGGCGCCTCCGGTCGCCAGAACGAGCACAAGGACAGCGAGAACGAGCAGAATTGCCATTGACGAGACAATAGCTCTTGGCATGTCGTTGGTCGGATCCTTCGCCTCTTCGGCCGCGAGGGGGACGCCCTCCACCGCGAGGAAGAACCAAATCGCGAAAGGAATGGCCGACCAAATGCCGAGCCAACCGTTAGGCAGGAAGCCGCTTGATCCGGCGACGCCGGGATCCGCCGCGATATCGAACAGATTGTTGACATCGAAGTGGGGTATCATCGCCAAGACGAAGATCAGAAGCGCTAAGACGGCGACACCGGCAATGCCGAGCATCACCTTCAACGCTTCGCCAACACCCCATATGTGAATGGCGATAAACACGCTGTAGAAGACGATATAAATGAACGGACCGCCAAAGCCGACAAGCTCCGCAATGTAGCCGCTGATAAATATGACGATGGCCGCTGGTGCGATAGCGTATTCCAGCAAGATCGCCCATCCGGTCAGAAATCCCGCAAAAGGGCCCATCGCCCGGCGCGCAAAACCATAGCCGCCGCCCGCGGTCGGGATGGTGGCCGAGAGCTCGGCGAGCGCAAGGGCCATCCCGGTATACATCAACGCCATCAGCCCTGTGGCAATAAGCAGGCCTCCGAAGCCACCTTCTGCGAGGCCAAAATTCCAGCCAGCAAAGTCGCCCGAGATCACATAAGACACTCCCAGACACGTAAGCAGCACCCAGCCGGCAGCCCCTTTCTTTAGCTCCCGGGCCTGAAAGTACTCGCCGCTTGCCGGTTCATCGCCCGTGGCAGCATCAGGTGCAAAATCAGACGCGGTCGTGGTTCCTAAATCGGAGGTGTTCATTCCCGGTTCGCTCCAAGCAAATTGGCGGTGGTGAAGTTATCAGGCGTCGCAAGGATCTTCACAAGAGCGCCGAACGGGAAATCGTCTTAGCAGCCTGCATTGGACACCCGCTGAAGCAAGGCAAGCGATAGGTAGTTCGATAGCAGTCGATCTTGAGCGACGCGCCGAGCAAGTCGAGGCTTAGAAGCTGAGCGTAAGGAACAGAGCGCCTTACACCCATTGCGCAGGATCAAGCGCCAACAGCTCTGCCAGCTGCCCATATAGGGCTGGCTCTTCGCGACGCAGCTCCCGAGGCCTTTCGAAAAAGGTGACGATCGCCTCAGCGAAGAACTCTTCATGGTTGGTGGCGCCATAGGGGTCGATCAAGGTGTCGCGCGCGCTTTCGACCCGCTCCACATGCCGGTGGAAAGCGTCGAGCATCGCCTTTTCCCAACCCTGATACGCCTGCCCTTTGCGCAAGATGGGGATGCCATTTGTGTGACCGGTTAAGCTGTCCAGCTGGTGCGCGAATTCGTGGATGACAACGTTGTGGCCATCCTTATCGTTCAGACCACCGCGCAGCGCGTGGTGCCATGACAAGACGACTGGCCCTCTGGCCCAGCTTTCGCCCAGCATGGACAGGTTGTGCTCATGGACGACAACGCCCTTGTTTGTGTTGCGGCGAGTGCGGAAAGCCGCGGGGTAGATCAGCACGTTTCTGAGCGTGTCATACCAAACCGGGCTGTTCACAACCAACAAGCAGGCCTGCGCCGCGATGGAGAGCCTCATGTCCTCTCCAACCGCAAGACCATTTTGGCCACGAAATGTGACCTGATCGAGGAACAGGTGCATTTTTCCTTCTAGTCTGAGCCGCAATGGTTCCGGCAATCGGCGCACAATCGGCACCAGGTCCGCAACCCGATCGCGCTGTTCCGAAGTGAGTGGTGTCGCTAGCAGCCGGTCGCGTCGGCGCACCCGCAATCTGTGACGAAACACCAGAAACGCGGCGATCAGCAGGCCGACAAGAAGAAACAGGAAGAGGGACATGGGACCGAAGTAGGAGAGGCCCGTCACGTTTGGTAGGGTGTCAGGCCGACCCATAAGGCCGCTCCAGCAATAGCAATTGGGGGCAGGACCTAAGTCTCAGCTTGTGTACGCCTTCACAAGAACGCCCTCCCGCCGCCCTTGTGTTGGCCTAGGGCCACAATGCGTTTGGTTGATTGTACGCGGAGCCTTGGGAGTACCGAGCACAGCTATGTGGAAATGCGATCGCCACGATTGCCTTTGAGGTGCTTGCCCAATAGGTGCGGTCTGGCAGGATATTGAGCAGGCGGTGCAATGGAGCGTTTTTCCACGGTGCTGAATCGACTAGCGCCCGCGGGGGCGGGCTTGGTCACTCTGATTCTGGTGTTGGCCGCCTTCGCGCTTAACCCATTTTGGATTGAGCGGATCGAACTCCAAGTCCTCGACTCAGTTCAAAGCACGCAACCTTGGGCCATCGACAAACCATCCCAGGTCACCGTTGTTGATGTGGACGAAGAATCCATTGCGAAGCTTGGGCAGTGGCCATGGCCCCGAACCGATCTTGCCAGCCTCACTCGTCGGTTGGGCGACGCAGGCGCCTTGGTGGTCGCCTATGACATGGTTTTCTCTGAGGCTGATCGAACATCACCCGAAGCGCTGGCAAAGCGCTACAGCGATATCGAAGCGGTCGGGGAATTGGCTCGCCTGCCCAGTCACGATACGCTGTTTGCCGAAAGCTTTGACGCCGTGCCGGTGGTCACAGCCTACTTCTTTGTCGATGCGCAAGAAGGCGGAAGGAACGTCGAACCGCACACGAGCTTCACAATCTCTGGAACGCTCCCACGGCGCAATGTGGCCACCTACGCCGGTGCGCTGTTGCCTCTTCCAGCGATCGAGCAAGCTTCGACGGGGACCGGCTTTGTCACCCTGCAAAGCGACGTGGACGGGATCGTACGCCGAGTTCCTCTGGTAGCGATCCAGAACAACACCCTCGTTCCAGGTCTCGCGCTTGAGGCCGTGCGGGTTGCGCGGGACGCGGGTTCTCCGAACCTTCTGGCGAGCGATGGAACTGGCGAGACGTTGTCGAGCCCGGGCGCTGCGGTGGCGGTGAGACTGAGCGGACGGGAAATCCCCGTGAACGACGCAGGCGAAATGTGGATCCACTTCCCCGACGATTTGCGACACGAGACACTGCCAGCGTGGAAGATCCTGTCCCATGAAATATCCGATGCCGACCTTGCGTCTGCAGTTGGCGGGAAAGTCGTGTTTGTTGGGGGCAGCGCTGAGGGGTTGCAGGATTTGGTCTCCACGCCCGTCAGCGAAAGCATCGCAGGTGTGTCGGTTCACGCCACGGCTGCCGAGCAAATTCTGGCCGGCCATTTTCTCGAGCGTCCCGATTGGGCGCGAGCGTTGGAGGGCTTTTTGCTTGTCGCTCTGGGGCTTTGCGTTTCGCTGTTGCTGCCCCGGCTGGGGGCCGGCTTCGGCGCCATGGCGGCGCTGACTTTCATTGGTGCAGTCATAGCCTTGAGCTGGGTGGCCTTCACCCAGGCGCACTATCTCCTCAATCCAATCTGGCCCGTCCTGACTGTTGCGGTCGTCTATGCTGTGCAGACGGTTGCGGTGTTCTACAGAGAAGAACGCCGGCGCAGCTACATTCACGCGGCTTTCGACCGCTACCTCTCGCCAGAGCTTGTAAGGCAGATTGCGTCAGATCCTGACAAGCTCGAACTTGGCGGCGAAGAGCGGGATGTGAGCGTGCTTATGTGCGATATCCGCGGGTTCAGTCGCATATCAGAGCAACTCTCTCCGCGAGAGGTGATTGACTTTCTGGTCACCTTCCTGACGCCAATGAGTGAGATATTGCTTTCCAACAAAGCAACCATCGACAAGTATATTGGTGATGCCATTCTGGCCTTCTGGAATGCACCGCTGGACGACGCTGACCATCCTTCGAACGCGGCGCGAGCAGCGCTGGAGATGATCGCGAAAACCAACTGGCTCAACGCCGAAATGCACCGACGGACCGACGCTTTGTGGCCCGGAGACGTGAAGATTGGCATTGGCCTCAACGCCGGTATTTGCTGCGTTGGAAATATGGGTTCCAAAGAGCGGCTATCGTACACCCTGATCGGTGACACAGTGAACACCGCATCTCGGCTCGAAGGTCTTACCAAGCAGTACGGCGTGCCGATCGCAATCGGACAAAACCTGACCGAACGGCTCCAGGGGTTCGCCTTGATCGAACTCGACAAAGTTCGAGTTGTCGGGCGCGATCGTCCGGAGACAATCTCAGCGCTCTTGGGGGATGAACAGGTCTTTGACGACGCGGAATTTCAGCGCCTTCGCTCAGCCCACTCCGCGATGCTGGAGGCATACAGGGCGCAGGACTGGTCGAGCGCTGAAACGATCCTTGACGAGAACAAGGCGCGCTACGAAGCGCTGGAGATCATGGAGTTGCAAGCGGTTTTCAAGCACCGCATCGCAAACTTCCGCAATGATCCACCCGGCGAAGATTGGGACGGAGTCTTTCAAGCGACCGCGAAGTGATCACCTGATCGGCGGACAAGGAATTCGATTCCCATTGGCATCCTCACAGGTGCGATCACTCCGCCCGGTGGCGGTGTTGTTTGAGTTGTCGCTGGACGTTTGATCACCGTCATCCCCGTCTCCTCGGGTGCCAAGAAGAACTCCTAAGATTCCCGCGGCGGCGGTGCCGATAAGAACCTCGTCGGGTATGCCTCCGTCGCCAAAGCTGCGCGCCCATCGTGGGGAGATTTGGTCTTGCACACGGGCCAATCCTGAATTGGATATGCGGAATGGGCCGATTGGCGCTGCTCCTTTTCGCGGAATGTATGCGGCAAGCCCGGGTTCATCGAGGATAACCGTAACGTCCGCACCCGTGACTTCCGCCAAGCCCGGGGTCAAACCGGACAATGCGCCGGGCCCTGGCCCACGCAGAACCACGAAGGTGGCCTCATCGTCATCACTTCGCACTGAACCAACGAAATCTTCGTCTTCGGCTATATCCTCGGCCTTCTCGCCCACCAGCATGTCTACCGCCGTACCGCGAATACCAATCCTACCGGCAGGCGTGGACACCTCAGCGGTGTTTTCACCCTCTTCCGAACCCGAAAAGAAGCGCAGCGCACCCTTGATCAGAGAGCCGATCAGAGAGCGACCTTCATTGGGATTGTAGACATAGCGATCAATCCGAACACGCGAACGCTGCCCGATCCCGAAATTCGAACGATCGAGAAGCAATATCTGCATCTGTGAGTTCTTTTTCGTCCTGATCAGGTCGCCCCAGGCGATCCGACGACCGCGCTCCACATCCACTGGGCGACGCAGCTGATCGTTATCGAGCGTCACATCGCCTGCAACGCTGGCCGCGCTCCCGACTTCAACACGCTCTTGCGCCGCCGCAGGCGCTGCCGCGATGGTCGAGGCAAGCAAGCAAGCCGTCACAAGCGTGGTCTTCTCTTGGTAAACCCGCCTCATTCTTCTTCGTCCTGCGTGGCGGTGCTGCAAGTGGCGCGCGCCTGCTCAAGCGCACCGGGCTCGTAGTCATCCTCGTCAAGCCGTTCGAACTCAACGAGGCCCCCTTGCGGATCATCAATCCAGCACAGCAGCATGGCATGATTGAAGCGCGCTTCGGCAGACTTGGGGAATATCGTGAGAACCCGTTCAAGTGTGGCGAGCGCTTCGAGCAATTCACCGCGATCGACCTGTTCACGAGCCGTGGCGATACCTTGTTCCTCGTCAGCGGTTCGTTCCAACAACGCGTCCAGATCTTCGAATGATTGAGCGCTGACAGGTGCGCTGGCGGCGAGCAGTGCCGCCGGTACGAACACCCGGAAAAGCAAAATGGACATGCTCCCTTCCTCCCCTTGCGAACATGCCACACATCATTGGGAAGCAGCAAGACGGTTGAACCTCGGTGGAGGTATAGGGACAATCAAAGTGGCCCTCACTCACCAAGGCCCGCTTTCACCTGCCAATTCCAGCTGCGCTACGCACCGTGCTCAAGAATAGCGGCTATCGCTATTTATGGTTGGCGCCTGGTGGGGTTGTTGGCCATCAAAGGCCATCCGTTTCAGATGGTTAGTGGTGCCGCTTACGTGACTCGAACACGTGACCCCATCATTACGAATGATGTGCTCTACCAACTGAGCTAAAGCGGCACAGCCCGATCGCTTGCACACAATCGGTTGTGGAGGCCCGAGCCGGAATCGAACCGGCGTATACGGATTTGCAGTCCGCTGCG
>ERZ1740065.434-NODE-434-length-22230-cov-5.366449_pt1 | contig 22230 bp, 27 predicted proteins | sample MGYA00581738_ERZ1740065 | MGnify/ENA primary metagenome ERZ1740065 (study PRJEB43018, sample SAMN04849749) | marine metagenome | isolation source: floating plastic debris | place: Pacific Ocean | collected 2008-09-01 | study: EMG produced TPA metagenomics assembly...
TGTGGTTGGTGGGGGGCTGTGCAGTTTTCCAGACGGAGCGCCTTCAGACGAAGAGCTTGTAATTACGGTTGAGTCTGGCTCGTTTCTGACAACTGCTTCAATCACCGCTATTGAAAACCCACTGGCAAACCTTGGGCGCACACCTGGTGGCCGGCAGGTACAGATAAAGGTACCCAACCCCAATCCGATTGCTGCTTCAGGCGCGTGGAAGATTACGGTTAAATGGCTGGATACCATCGCGCAGAAGGGTTACGAAGACTAGGTAGTGCCCACGTCGTTGCTTTCTACCCATGCACTCTTCTGGCCAGTGGGGCCAACCGCCCGAACCCTAAAGCGTAGGTAGATAGACTCAAAGCTAGAGGTTTCCGCGAAGGCAGTGTTATCGCCTCTAGTGACTTTCTGGCCAACCTCTAGCCAGTTGTTGTCAAAGGCCATACCTGAGAACTGCGCCCCAGACTGCTGAATCTCATAAGTCCACGGCACCCTGTCGTCACCTGTTGTCCAACTGATAAACGGTGTCCCGATTTCAACTGTAGATACGGTGCGGGTGTCAATCAATCTGGCTTCTGGGGTGGACGGCGCAGAAGGGGTAATCGTTAAATCCGTATCCGGAATCAGCGGATCAGTCTGCACACTGTCCGAATACACATTCGGTTGGTATCCCCTGCCCGTGATTCGGGCTTTCCCGAAACGGATATCGACGTTAGTGCAGCGGTAGGGTTTGTCGGCAATCCCCGTGGGGCTGTGGGTTAACCGGAACACGTCCCCAGGCTCAAGCCTGATGCCCTTCATCGTGACTTCAAACTGAACCGTATCCCTTTCCAGGGTGAGGTGGTTTAAGCGCTCTGTGGCTTCCCTCTTGGCTTGTGCGGCGTCGTGGATTCCGACGAACTGGACGTTAGACGGTTGATTCGAGATTACGTCAGAAGCCCTAGCCTGTTGGGTAATCCCCGTGTCGTTATCTACCCAATTGGCTATAACGTCATCAGGCCGGTTTCGCAGGGAAGACGTGGTGATTTGAACATCACCGAGAATCATGTCTTCCCCGATATCCATCACGGAATCAGCGGGCCTGTCAGGGACGAACTTCACCGCAGCCCCGGTATCGACTACCCATGAGGCAGCATGCGCCCTAAGGATTTCTCTCGTCGCTGTAGCGGCCACAGGGCGGGTTAGAGAGAATCCGGCAGCTCGCCTTATCCCTGAGCCTACCGTCTCGCCACAGGCGTCTGCGAGGGCCTGAGCGGACGTTGTGTCTACCGTCCTACCCTCGACTTCCTCAAGCCAGTGAATCAGGATATTCCCGGCGTTGTCCGTGTACTTCACCGTCTGGGAATCGGTGTAGTCCTTTATCTGTTTTCCCCTAACCTTCACCTCTACCCGTGGTACCCGCTGTACAACGATTGAGGGCAGACGAAGGTAAACAACCGCCCAGCCTTCAAGGGTGTCGGAATACGTGGCATAGAACCCGCTGAGAATGGCGCTAACATCCTGTGTGCTGTTCCCAACATACAGGGCGCAGGCTGCGTTAGTGTCCAATGCCGACAGGCCAAAGCTTGTCTCAACAGCTTGGGCGGATACGTCCGTTCCGGTGCCGTCCACCCAAATGTTCCGATAGCTGTCGATTTCGCCTTCGCCGACGATATACAGGCAGTGGTAGAAAGCCCCCACGCGAACAAAATAGAAAGGCAAGGCAACGGTGCTGACTTCCCCGAATATAATCGTAATTACGGAATTGGCCCCTTACAAAGTGTCGGGGATTTGGTATGGGGGTACCGGGGAATCTCTGTCTAGCCTGTCGCGTCTGACGTAGATATCACCAGAAGAAGTCAGGCCAGCAGCTATAGGAAGCTCAGGCGGAAGCGTGAGCGTGTCGACTATTTCAAAGGGGTTGAGGATTTGCGTGCCGCCACCCCGAATCCCGTTGGGATTCGTCGGTAAGGTGGTGCGTAATCCTGTGGTGAGGGGCATTAGGTGGTGGTGCCGTCTGGCAGTAACCAGTTAGTGCCGTCAGAGATATTGAGGTTGCCGTCGTCGGTGTTGAAGAAGACACAACCTGCGCCAACTGCTGCCGAGGGCCTATTGGCGTCATTGTTTCTAGGAAGCCGCAGAAAGCTTCCGGCGTTTGCTACCTGGCCAACACGCATAGAACCACCGTTACGGCATAGGTCGGCAAGGATAGTTGTTCCTGATACGGCAGGCGTGCCGTCTGAACTGGTGCCGCCGTAAATCGTGTGTTCGCTTACGTCGCCGGCGCCGTTAGCGCGAAGCACCTGAATGCCGTTAGTGGCACTAGTGGTGTTTGTCGTGCGTCCAACGCGAACCACTGCAGCATCAGAGCTGCCGCCTTCCGGCCTCAGATCCAAAACGGCCGTTGAAGCAGAAGACAGTGCAACATGCCCAGAGGTTGCGCTAGTGTGGGAAAGTTCGATGTAAGCAGCGCCAGAAGCGCTAGAGTTTTCGTAAATCCTGTATCTCGGGCTCACACCCGCATACTGCGCAATCTGGGTTACGGGGATTTCACCAAACAGATTTTCGGCGGAAATCTTTTTGTTGGTGCCTGTGGACGCCATGCTGGTATCGGACTTATCCAGAATCTCGATAAAGTCCCCAGTCGCCCAACTAGTGGCTTCTGCCAGATCGTTTATGGTGGTGTCAGCCATTAGTTAGCCTCAAGCAATCTCTGGTCGTCGTTTTCCAGCAGTCGAATGTCGCCAGACTCAAGCGCACGCGGGCCGAATACCGGAATCTTCGCCAGCCTTACTTCCACGTCCCAGGCGTTAGCGTCCTGCCGGAATGTCGCTATAGGCTGCCTGGCGTAAATCACCGTGTGGGTTGTGCTGTCCATGTCGAAAGTGAAAGTAAATTCCGACAGGTAATTGGTATCGTATTCGGTAAAAAAGCCGTCCTTGGCGCTTTCACTTACTGCCCTGTAAACCAGTTGGAAAATGCCAGTTTCGCGGCCTTTGTAGTCGTCTACCGTGGTGGTTTCCCCAGCCAACGAGGTGGCCTGGCGTATACCCCGTTGGGGTACAAAGCGGGACTCTATGCCTTGATCAAGCGTGGCAATCGTCACCCTAAACCCCCGGAAGCTGCGCGAACCTCTACTAGCTCAACCGTGACAAAGAATGTTCCCGGTTTGGTAACACCCTCTGGGGCGAGGCGTGTCCGGAAAGGTTGCCCGGCATACCGCACCGCCCTAACCGTGTTGTCGCGGGTGTCCGTCCAGGTAAATTCGGTGCTGTGGTTGTCTTCGAAGTCAGCCTTCAACAAATCCCAGTTAGCCGTAGACAGAAGGTACTGGGCCGTAATCACATGTTTCACGTCACTGAAGCTGACAATCGAATAGGGAAAGCCGTTAACTGCGAATAGGTTTTCCGAGTTGGGGCGCTGCTCGAAGCTGGATATTCGCAGCGGGCTAATCGACGGGAAGGCCACTAGTTAAGCGCCTGGCTGCCCGCAGGAAAATCAACGCTCCCCGCCGCCGTGACGAAGACAAAGCCGTTAATCCTGTCCACCCGCTTATTCGGGTAAATCGGTTGCCTGCCTAGCCGCAGAATTACCTGATCGGAATTCAGGGACAGGCTGTCAATCGTGGAGGTGACAAGCTCAACAGCGTCGTCGGCATTACCATAACCAGTCTGCTTAGCAGACTTAAAGAGACGCACTGTCGTACCCTCTACGCCCTCTTGCCGAAATAGCGCAGTGAAGGTGTTATCTACCCCCTGAAACGCCACCACGGCGTTAGCAGCGCCGCTTGTACTGATAACTAGGTTAGATACCCGGAAGTCCTGAATGGTATAGACGTTACCGTTGTAGGTAAGGCTGGACTCTGCGGTGTTGTAGCGGAGCTTCGTATCGAAGTCGATTTCAATCAGCCAGAACGGCGCAACCGCACGCGCGTCTGTCGCGTTGGTTAAGTCCGTGCTTTGAGTTTTCACCCAACTTCACTGCCTTCAAAGAACACGGGAATGCCGTTAGAGACAAGGACATTCACGCCCTGGCCAAAAGCTGTAGTCGATTGAGCAAACCTCGCAGAGGCGTCAAGGATCTGAGCGCCAGCAGCAACGAACCCTGCGTCCTGAGTTCCTTCAACAACACCATTGCGCACAGCGTCTGCCGTGGCTTGTCTGTCCGCTTCTGCCTGCGCCCTTACCTCGGCCTCAAGAACGTCTAAACGCGCCTGTGCGTCGGCCTCAGTGCCTTGTAGCGAACGGGTGAAGGTATCTAGCTGCGCCCTTTGTTGTTCGGGGTCCAGAAGCCCGAACGCCTGGCTCGCCAGTTGGTTGATAAGGGCGACTTGATTCTGAACCTCAGCCGCAGAACCCAGGCCGCCAATACCTGAAGATAAGTCGTTAGCCCGGCGCGTAAGGAATTCAAACTGCCCGTTGTTGTCCAGCGTTTGGAAGGTGAGGTTATCAATGGTGCTGCCAGTGATTCCCTCAATCCCGCGCCGTGCATTTTCAATACCAACCAGCGATTGAACAACGAATTCATTGTATTGCTGCAACCCTTGTCCAAGCGCGGCCATTCCCTCTACTGAGTCGAAGGCTACAGACGTTAAGTCGGATAGTTCGTCGCCTAGTCTGCCTAGAGTATCTAGGGGGCCTTCGTCTGCGCGGGCGAGTACGTCGGCGAAGGTTTCCAGCGGGTTAACGTCCAGAAGCTCATTCACGCGGGTGATATTCACCAGCGCTTGAACGCCCTGCTCTAAGTCGTCGGCGAACTGCTGAACGAACCGCCCAACGTTTCCATCAAGCGCGCCGGCAATGGTTTGGAATCTCTGTCTTAGCGCTTCCTCGACAGAGATATCACCCTCAAACAGCGTTGAGGTTTCCGAGTTGCCGCCAGGAATGAAGGCTTGGAATACCCGTTCAATCTGTTCCGGGTTAAGTAGTGACGCAATGCGATCGTCAAAATCTTGGATAGAGTCAAGGAACTGCCCAGCGGCAGCAGCCCCGAACTCTTCCGTAATCTGCTGTCCAGCAATGGTGAAGCCGAAGGCAGAGTTACGGCGGAACTGGGCTTCCTCTTGAACCCGGAACCCACCCTGGTTCGTGAGGTTGTTAACCAACCGAATGCGGGGATCGTCTTCGTCTGACAGCAAGTCACCGAGAAGGCTGCCGACGATTGAACCGACAAACCCACCAACCTGCCCAACGCCAGGTAGCAACTGGACAAGGCCACCCAGTGCGCCACCAATGCCAGCAGACTGATTGCCGAACAGGCCCGTTCCAATCTGTGAGCCGCTAGCCAAGAACCCCAGTGCGTCAACACCAGATTGGCCAAACAGGTTGGCGAACTGGCCACCCAAGAAACTGTTGACTTGCTGAGGAAGGTTTGTTCCGAAGGCGTTGCTGATTGTCGCAATGGCGTTGGTGGCAGCTTGGGATTGTCGCGCTAATTCTTCGTATGCCTGAGCTGCACGTTCTGCTGCTTCCTTCTGGCCGTCTAGCGCCCTTGTGCCTTCGTCCAGCTTGTCGGGGATAGCGTCTAGGTTTAGCTCTTCTATCGTGTCGTCTAAGTCAGCGTAGACGCCACGAACTTCTTCAATCGTTTTAGCTTGGCGAACGAGGAAGGCTGTCAGCTCAGCAGTGGTTGCCGCAAACTGTTGTGTAACAGCGTCAGTGTCTTTGAGTGGTGGCGTGGCTGCCGCGATCGCCTCAGCGCGTTTGCGGCTGGCTTCTTCGTTGGCCTTGATGGCATCAGTAAGCTCGTCCGTGGCCTGCTCAAACAGCCGCCAAGCAGGGGCGGTGCTCTTGAGCGTCGCTTCCTCTTCCTTGCTGGACTTGACGTTTTCCTTCGATACCTTGAGCAGCTCGCCACGGGCTTTAGTAACCCTGTCAATCTGCCGATTGAGTGAGCGTATCCGAGACTCTAGTTCTTTGTTGCTGTCAGCGTAGGCGTCACCAAACTTCTTTTGTCTGGCCAGAAGGGTTTCAGCTTCCCGAAGCTCGGGGTGTAGATCAGTCCACTGCTTAGTCAGCCGCTCTAGCTCGTCCGAGCTTTCGATAAGGCCAAGGTTGATGGCCATTTCTTCAACGGCATCCGCTGCGTCAATGGCGAAGTCAGCGAGAAGGGATATTCCCTCAATAGACTTGTTTACCGCTGGCAGGAGTTTCAGCAGTAAAGTTTGCGCACCAGCCTCAAACTTGGCGCTGGTGTTTGTCCATTGATCGGCTGTCTTCTCAGCCGCAGCAGCAGCCTCGTTAGAAACCACCCCTAACTGGCGCTTCTCTTCCCGAAGCTTCCTTACGCTTTCCTCACCCTCAGCAAGCAACAGGGCAAGCTTGGGGCCTGCGTCTTCACCAAAAAGATCAGAAGCAGCGGCAGCCCGCTCAGAGGCCGTGGACATGTCGCCAAGCAACACAACCGCTTCGTTGAAGATTGCCTCGGTGCTTTTGACTTGCCCATTTACGTCACGGACTTCAATCCCTAGAGCACTGAACTTCTTCGCCCATTCCCCCGTGCCAGCAGCAGCCAGGCCGATACGGCGGTTAAGCCTTCGCGTGCCTTCGTCTACTTGCTTAAGGGCAACGCCAGAACGCTCACCAGCGAACCTGAGTTCCTGAAGGGTTTCCGCGCTAAGTCCTGCCGCTTTAGATGTCTTGGCAATTTCGTCAGCCGCCAATGCAGCGCGGCCCGCCATGGCAACCAAACCAGCGCCAGCAACGGCCGCAGCAGCGCCAACCTTACCGACTACGGCAAGACTGGACTTAATCTGCTTGCCCTGCCTGTCGGCAATCCGGGCGGCTTTGTTCATGTCACGCTCGAATCGGCTGGTATTAGCCGACAGCGTGAACATGAGCTTACCTAGCGTTGACACCTTTAAGAATCTCCATCATTGCCGATGCATCGGCTGGCTCCGACTTCTTGGGCGAAGCGAAGGGCCTGTATCTGTCTACGTCCACTGGGTCGTCCTTCCGCCTTTGGTGGGCAGTCAGCAGTAGGTTTTGGTGGGTGTAGCGGTGATCTTGGGCCTGCTCACCAAATGGCCGTTGCCTGTAAAAATCCCACCAATCATTCATCTGGCGGAAGTTAAGGGCGGCCATCAAAAACTCGGGGTGTGGATACCCGAGGGCCAAGCACAACTCGAACTTAAACTTGTCCCAGTCGCTTAGCTCTCGGGCTCTTCTTTTCCCTCGCCCAGCCCGTTGAGATCCATTGCGGCCTCAGTGAGCTTGTCGTAGGACTGCTTGGTGAGCTTTGTCTCGATCCACTCGATATACAGCCGCTCAGTCTCGAACATGATTCGCCCAGTGCTGGGGTTCATCACGGACATCTGGATAAGCCTTCCGCGACGCTGCAGAAGCAAGTCCTTATCAACTGTGTGGGTTTTGGGATCAAGGGCGGCGCCTTGGTACTTGTCGAAAGCTGCCCCAGTAAGTTCCTGAAGCAATACCTTTCCGCCCCACTCCGGGACGTCTACCTCTAGTGTCTTGAGCGGTGGCGCACTCCCTGCAGCCTTTTTAACCGCCTCAAAATCTAAAGGCATTAAGCTTCAACCCAAGTGATCGGGCCAGAAATCTTGACGCTCGTGGAAAAGGGGATCTTTCCATCAACCTCAAACGGGCCAACGCCGTGGCTAAGAAGCACGCCACTAAATGCCGCCGAATCGCCGCTGTTGAAGTTAATCTGAATGGCGTTAGTTTCCCCAACATTATCCCGGACAAACTCTTGCCCCGCGTTGTTGGAAACATAGTTGCCGTTGATGGAAATCTCTTTCCCGTCAGGCAGAGTGCCGAGATATTCCTTTGCCGTGCTGGTTAGATGGGTGACATCAGTGAGGCCCGTCTCTTGGCCAATCTCACCGATGCTCATCACCTCGCCCACGTCAGTCAATGTGGATGAGATCGTCACCTGAAAGGTGGTTCCTTGCGATTTTACTGCCACTGCTTTAGCTCCTGCTGAAGTAAATTACCCAATCCTGGGCAATGCCGAAGGTTCGGGAGTTGAAATCTCTGGGTAAGTCAATCTCTAGGTTGAGCGTTCCTAAAGGCTGCAGCGCTGTCCTGGCGGCCTCCGCCATGGCCTCTGCCTCTAGGTATGTTTCTGAATAGAAGTTGATCTGGATGCGGCGCTCATCGAGCGTTGGAATGTCGCCCAAGTGATTGGCGGCAACGTTGCCAACCAGCTCATACGTGATGTACGGAAGTGCCTCAGTTTGCTCGGCGAACTTGGGGCCGATCCTGTCTGATACGAGCGCACTAACCCCCGCAGCACCCGATAAGGTGCTGTAAATATCTTCGGCCCAACTCATCGGATTTGTGAGCGAATCGCCCTGTTGACTAAGTTGCCCTGAATCTCTGCCGCTTTCTCAACAGCAGCCTTCAGGCGCTTAGCAAATATCTGTCTGGCCTTGGGTGTGCCAGCCATGCCCCCGCGCCGCATGTACGCTCTGGCGGGTTGTTTGTCTGTGCCGAACTCGGTGAAGTGCCAGTGGCGCGAATTCTTGGGGTTGTTCTTTCCGCCCCGTGCGTTCGTGCGAACCATCACGCCCACCTCAAACATTTCACGCGGGCGCTTAACCCGTGAGCGCACAATGTTGTCGGCAATGCGGCCTTCCGTTTCCGGATCGTCTACCGCCAACGCCCTGGCCTTGCTCTCTTTCTGGATAGGCAAAGCAGCAGCCATCAGGGCTTTGTTAATCGGATTCTTGGCGTCGTTCTGCTTGAACTCTCGGCCAAGCTTCCGGAATGCCTTCAGGGATTCGCTTAAGCCCTCTACGGTAACTTTAGGCTCCATCGCTCAACCCCTCGGAACACAGCAGACTAATCTGCCGCTGACGGTGATCGTGGTGGATTACCGTCTGTATGTTGTAGGTAAGCTGCCCAAACAAAACCCGCATTTCGGTTGTGATTCCCTCAACGTACCGAACAATAATGCGCGTCTTCGTTTCCGCCTTTCCCTGATCTTGCGCTTCAAACTCTCGTCCACTTAACGGCTCCACTGATCCCCAAACCGTTTTAAAGTCTGTCCAGCTATGCGTCTGCTGGCCCGCTGAATCCCGAGTCAAGTTCTTCACCTGAATCGTCAGCCGGTGCCTCAGTCTGCCCGCTCTCATACGCATAGCCTCTGCTTAAAAAGAATTCCGGCCTGTCGGTTTCAAACTCTTCGCCGGGGTAGAACTTCCCTTCCGGGCCTGAGAACTTGCGAAGAGCAATCAAATTCATAGCTTCGGGTTCCTGTATTTGTTAAGCAGTGAGGCAACAGCCCCACGCTTTGCCACAATCGTCCCTAAAACCGTCTCTTCCCGGTGCTCATACCCGTCGCCAATCATCAGCATGATTGCCTCGATTACCGCAGGCGGGGGTGTCGTCCACCCACACACCATCGTGATCGTTACGTCGTTATGAACACCCCGAACTGAAGGCCACGACTGATCGTGCTTCAGGTAAAGGAATGACGGGTTTTGCCCGATGTCTAAGTCGTACACGTCCGTTGATAGCGTTTGCTCAACGTCGTTAGGATCGATGTAGGTAACCGATGTAATGGACTGGACTGGATAAACCTCAAGCTCGACATATCGATATCTGAACGCGCTCATCTGCTGCACCCAGGTTTGCGTCATCAACGGGGCTTTAAGGTATTGCTCGGCAACGTCCGTGGCGCTCGCGATTAAGCGCTGTATCCGGTAATCCTCATCGTCGTGATCGACGCGCAAGTGTTGCTTGGCCTCGGACACCGTTACGGGGTATGCGGTAGGCGCCACCGTCTGCCGATAGGACGTTGAGCGCAACCGCCAGTCGTAAGTCACTTGGCCCGCTTCTCTCGCTTCTTAACCGCAGGCTTTGCAACAGGCTCAGCGTACTTGGCGTTGCACAAGTCCTTGCCTACTGCTGCGTCTACGGTGTATTCCTTGCCCTTAATGAACGCACCTGCGATTCCAGAACAAGTCACTAACATTCGGATTTTCATAAGCCCTCCGGAAGAGCGGGGCCGAAGCCCCGCCCTGTTTGCCGATTAGGACGGCAGTACCAGCCGCTTAATGGGGTTAGTTCCCGCATCAAGCAGATCCGCGTCGCCACGGAAGAAGGCCACGAAGCCCACCTGGTGGAAGTCGGCGTAACGCTCAACCATCCGGACAAGCGTGATGTCTCGCACACGGCGAACCATGTACTTAGACATATCGCCATAGATGGCAGCAGTACCCGCAGCGCCAAGGCCATCGAAGCCTTGATCAATGACGTACCGATCGCCGTCGATGGTGGCCGGAACCTCCGAGCCAATGGCCGGTTGCCACAGCGGGCGACTGTCACCGTCAAGCAGGCCTTTGATTGCTCGGAAGATGTCGTCGTTGAAGGCGAATGCCGCGTTAGCGCGGTACGCCGGATCAACGCTGTGCTTCAGATCAATCAGGTTTGCGTATGTGATAGCCGTGTTAGCCGCAGCCGTCACCCCAGTGGTAGCAGCAGTACCAACACCGTTGGGCTGTCCGGAACCCGTACCCAGCGCGAGGTGTGCTGCCCAGATTCGCCCGATACGCTCACCCAGCTTGTTAGCCAGGAAGGTGTTCATATCGAAAGCAGAATCCTGAAGCAGCTCGTACGGAACCCGCACAATGCGTGAGGTGTACTTAAACGCGCCCAGAGTAACGACACCGAACGTGGTGTCCTGCTCGGAATCCTGCGTATTCTCAGCCAGGATTGCGCCAGTGTTGCCCGTGTCGTTGTTGGTAGGCATCGGCAGGTCGTTGCCGCTTTCCGTGCTGAACACGTTTGCCACAGTCTCAACGCCGCCAAACTGAAGCATGGCTTCTTCAAGCGTGTTGCGGAAACCTTCCGGAACCGTGAAACCACCAGCAGAATCGGTGCCCACTGACTGAGCGCGATGCTCTGCCAGAACCTTTTGCACTTCCGCGCTAAGGTTTGCCGTGCCAGGCTGAACGGAACGCACAACCGCGTCGAATGCGTCAGCGTGGGTAACTTCGTCGCGCTGCTCAGGCGTCTTGCCTTCCTCGCGCTTCTCAGCGTCCTTGACAGCCTTTTCCAGATCAATCTGGTTCTGACGCTTGCATACGTCAATGCGGCCCTCTTGGGCTTCCAGATCGGTGTTAAGGCCATCCCACTTCTCGCGCTCGTCTGAGCTAAGGCCGCGATCTTCTTTCTCGGCCAGGGTGACAATAGCGCGCATATCGGACGCGATCTTGTCTCGCTGCTCTTGCAGCCGTTTCAATTCAAAGGACATTGGATATTCCTCCTATAAGTCCGCTTTTCTCTAGGAATCCAGCGACATGTGGCGTCGGCCAATGTCCACCAGTTTTTGCTTGTATCGGTACAAGTCGCCCGCCGCGCGTTCGTCTTGTGCCGCTTGCAAATCTTTCTGCCAGTCGCCCATAGAGCGCTTGGCTACGCCTGTGTCTGGGTATGCCGGGAACGTCACCGGGGATACGTCGTAAAGGCGCTTGAAGGAAAGAATCGTGCGAACGATCCGGCCTTCTTCGTCTTCGTGCCACTGTTCGTCTTCAACGATGAACCCGAAGGAAGACTGGGATACGTCGCCGCGCTGCATGGAAACCAGCAAGTCACGGCCCGTCGTGGTATCTGGTGAGTCAAACTCATACGTCAGCCCTCGCTCATCCACCCCAAGGGAAAGCGTTCCTGATTTGGTGCGAGCCAGGATGTGGTTAGGATCGTGGTTGAACAGCGCCCGCACGTCGTCTTGCAGCACGTCGTCAAAGGCACCGGGGCGAATCTGCTCGCGGAAGCCCCCGAGGTCTTCCGATAGCGAGTCAAAGACTGCTGCATGTCCGCGTACCGTTGCGCCGCCTTCGTCCTTAGCGCGCACCTCAATGCCCGTTTCAAAAATCCTGCGCTCAATCTGCATTGCAAAACTCCATAAGTTGCGCCGTCCTGGCTTGCACTAACCGGCTCATAATTTCGGGTTCACGTAGAAGCCCGACGAGTGCCGCTGCGGCTTTGTCGCCGTCTATGGCTAAGTTCTCAGAGATGATTGATCTCTGATCGTCTACGAAGCCCTCAAGCCACGCATCGAAGTCTTCCTGGCCCTGTAGCGCTCGTGTAATGGCCTTCTCTTCCCTGCGTGCCTGCCTGCCTGCAGCAGCCATCAAAACCCGCTGCGCCCGCTCGTCGTCAGGCACTTCGCCGGCAGGAACCATGTTCAAGGGCGTGAGGTATTCGTCGCCGCCCTCAACCGGGTTCATGTTCTCTTTGCGACGGATGTCATTGGCGGACAGCCAGCCCCACTGACGGCCTGTCGCATAGGCCTGGTACCGGGTATTCAGATCACCCCGAAGCAGCCCGTTGACGTTGAATTCGAGATACAAATTCGGGTCATAGCCGAGCAGCTTCAGGTTCAGCTCAGCTTCCCAGCGAACCAGCCAGGGCCGCAGGGTGTTAACAACGAAGTCAATGCCCTGGTGTTCGATGTTTGAGAAGGTGGCGTTGTCCATCGACGCCAGCATGTGCGGCGGAATCAGATAGATTCGGGCGATGTCTTCAATCGAAAGCTTCCGGCTTTCAATGAACTGTGCGTCGTCTGGGGGTACAGACAGCGGGTGATACTTTGCACCCTCTTCAAGAATGGGTGTTTTGTGGGCGTTCTTGATCCCTGAGTACTGGCGGAAGTCGTTCTTAAGCCGCTCAAAGGCCTTGTCGCCCAACGCGCTTGGCGCTTCAATCACGCCCCGAAGCGTGGCCCCGTTTCCAAAGAACGCCGCACCAAAGCGCTCTGCGGCAATCCCAAGGCCGATAGATTCCCTCAGCACCCGAATGGGCGACTTACCCTCAACCCCGTCCGTTACCAGACTCGGAATGTGTAAGACTTGAGGGGCTTCTAGTACCCGCTTCCTAGCCCCTTGGGTGACGTGGTAAACCGCTCGATCTAACCCCGTTGCAGATTCTTCAATGACTTCCGGGAGAACGTCTGCAGGGTGCAATGGAAGCAGCCGCATGTCTGGCAGAATCTCTGCGTAGCCATTCCCCCACAGCGATACATGGGCTTGCGTGGTTGAGCGCCACACAACCCCCGTAGACAAGTCGTTAGGCCGCTGCATGGCCCTGACTACGGGGTGATCCGTTACCTCTTCCTTGCCGCCCTCAGTACGCCTGTAGAGCTTTACCGGAAGCGTTGAGACTGCCTGGGAAAGAATGGTTACCGCAGCCCAGACTGCGGGGAACTCTAGCGCAGTATGCTCGTTAACGTTAACGCCAGAAGATACAGGCTCAGTACCCCAGAGATCACCAACAGTCGCTTGAGAAAGCGGGACATTAGGGTTTTCAATGCTGGACCTCTTTGTAATTTCCCATCCGAAAAACTTCATACGGCCCGCATTCCTCTGTGGTCATAGACGCTGCCGTAATCCTTTTCGGCCATCCATAACCCCATGCTCATAATCATTGAAACCGCCCCGTCTATCTTGTTGGGGCTGTCCTTGTTTTCCTTTGCGGGATATTCGTTTTCTTTTTCGTCCCGCCGTGACATGACGTTGCCCACAAACCATGTCAGCAAGGGGCAACCGTCGTGCCTGAATTTCTTCTCTAGTACCCGCGCCTCAATCTCTTTCATCGGGGCGGACATGTTCTTGACGTTCTGCTGGTACTGCATGCAGCTCACGCCCTCGCCCGTAAGGCGCTGCGCAAGGTATTCGGCCTGCCACTGATCGTAGCCAAGGCCACGCACCTGGTACTGCTGGCTCAGCTCAAGAATGAAGCCTTCGATAGCCCCGTAATCGGTAGCGTCCCCTTCCGTAAGGTGGAAGTTATCCAGGCCCTCAAACTTCAGGTATTGCTCTACGGGCGTGCGCTTGTCGCCGCGCCCCATTGCCCCTCGGGGAACAAAGGCATCTACAAAGGTGTGGAACTTATCCCCGTCCCGGAACGTGGTGGACACGGTGCAAACGTCAATCTTCTGCGCCAAGTCCACCGCCGCGTAACAGGGCTTGCCCTTGAAGGCTTCCCGGCCCTTACCCCTGGCCGCCTGCCAAGCAAGCATGTTCATCCAGCTTGTACGCGCCCCCACCCACTGGTTGAGGTGCTTTGTCCGGAATGCGTTTTGCTTCGGGCCTGAGCGTCGGGCTTGCTCTAGTTGGGTTTGCAGGTATTCGGGGTTAACCGATATGCCGAAGTTGGGGTTAACCTTCTCGACGGTTTCCATGCAGTCCCATCTATCCCCCTCGTCGGGTTCGTAGATGAGCGCGAATACCCTGTCATCCTTGACAGTACCCTCAAGGATTTTCTTGCATTCGTTGTACTTGTCGTGACAAGGGCCGCCGATAGAGGTACCGGCAGTCGTGATAACCAGCAGCAAGGGTTCCTCGCGATCTCCCATACCCGTCTGCATGGTGTCTAACATGGCCCACGAATCGTGCGCGTCGAACTCGTCGACAATGGCACACGAAGGGCTAGAGCCGTCACCGGGGTTGCCGATGATTGGCTCAAAGCGGTTGCCGCTGGAAATAATGGCGAGGTTCTTAGCGTTAACCTCTACGTCGTACTCTTTGGCGAGGGCCTCAGACTTTACCCATTGCAACCGGGCCGGCCGGAAGACTTCCCACGCCTGCTTCTCTGACGTAGCGCCCGAATACACTTCCGCGCCATAGTCGCCATCAGCCGCAAAGTGATAGTTACCCAAGCCGGCAAACCAGAACGACTTGCCGTTCTTTCGAGGTACTTGAATATAGCCTTCACGGAACCGCCGTAATCCTGTGTCACGATCAACCCACCCGTACAGGTTGACGGTGGCGAATACCTGCCAGTCGGCAAGGGCAAATGTTTCTGACTTGGCGGCCCAGCGCCCCTTGACGTGGGGCATGCGGCCAAGGAATTTGCAAACCTTCTCAACCCGCTCAAGCTCTAATTCCCAGCGCCCGCCAGATTGCGACTCACTCACGTCGTCAATGAATCTCTGACAGGCTAGCTTTACCGTCTGGGGGGCCGGCTTATCGTCGTAGCAAACGTCAGCCGCAAACTGATAAGCGGCTGCAATGGCGGTCATGCCTTGGCTACTTTCGTCCGCTCAACCGGGTTAAAGCCAAGCTTCGACAGCGCCTTGTCAAACCATGCGCGGGTTTGGTTGTCAGTCGGATCTGAGCGGTAAGCAGCGATAGCCTGGGCCGCGTATTCAAGCCAGTGTCGATCCTGCTTCGTGATCACACCTTCCGCTGCGTTCTCTAACAGCTCATTCCAAGCCTGCAACTGCTCAGGCGTCAGCGTGTCAGGGGGTGTGCCAACGTCCGTGTCCGGTTGCGGCTCTTCCTTCCGATCTTCGTAACGCTTCGGGTTTCGCTTGATTGCACCCACTAGCGCTAGTTGCGCAGTAGGCTTCGGTGGGCGGGCCATAGGCTGCTCCTATCGAAAGCCTATCTACTGATAGGTTTGAATTATGTGTACGTGAAAAAAAGATTAGGCGCGCGTATTTCGTTCGTTAACCCACAGAGATTTGATCCCCCCTTCCCCCTTGTTCTGTCGCCGTCTTGCGTGAGTGACAGCGCTTGCAAAGGGGCTGAAGGTTCTCTCTGGTGTTGTTGTGGCTGTCGTTGTCGATGTGATCGACTTCTGTCGCCTCGGTTAACCTGACGTTCTTTCTGCATTACCTGCATAGAGGTTCATTGCTGAGTACAGCTTGTAGTATCCGTCGCCATGTCCGGCTATAGGTGGGGTATAGCCGCTTCTTCTGTCTTTCGCGTGTTTGTTGGTTGCTGCTGACTGATGGCCTGTGTTGGTACAGGCTGAATGTCTTGGGCTTACTGGGCAATTAGCCGTTCAGATCCAAGTCAGCGTCAGTCACGGTGTAGTTACCCGCACTACCGAACACTTCGTTGGTTACGTCAGCCGTGGCCAGGCAGTTACCACCTGACAGGCTGTCCCAGAATCCCAACTGATCAACCGTTGCGCCTGCCGGGATAGGGATAACCGGAGTGTTGCTGGAGTCAATCGCGCCGCTCGATGCTGAAGCGAATGTGATTGATTGGCGCGCGTATGAGCCGCCACTGATTTCGTTAGCGCCTGAGTCGCCAGGTGCGCCGTCGTGTGCTGAAACGTGAGTTACGCCCAGTGCGTCAAGCATGGCGTTCTTCCCTGCCGTGGTGTAAGGCATTTCCTATTTCCTCTTAGGTGCTATCTCAAGTGAGCCGCCCGCTACTGTTGCTCGCTTAGCCGCAAGATCAACAACGTCTAGCTCGTGGTAAAACGTTCCCGCCAGTGACAAGGTGTCAGCAGCGTCTATCGTGATGGTGATTTCCCCGGCAGTGGCGTTAGTGACTTCCGCTTGTCCTGCCCCGGTTTTGCTAATCAGCTCAAAGCCGTCGCCTATCCGGAACAATCCCCAGTGAGGGGTGAAGCCATTCACGTTGACAGCAGCGCCCGCAGCGTCTTTCACAGAAATCACAATCTGCTTGTCGTCCCCTGCGCTTATGCAGAAGTTGCGGTTCATGTGATCCCGGTTGGTGCTCATAGCAGCCCGTCGCCTGTCAAAGTGGTTTCATATCTGCCGTCTGCGGTGAGCTTTTCCACAACGCTAACGACGGTTCCGGGTATGCCTGATGCGGTTACCTGGGTTTGCCCTGATAGGGCAACCTGGCCGAATCGCATGCTTGCGCCCTGTGATGCGGACTGCGCAACACCGGATATGGCAACTGTGAATTCAGCCGCCTTTATCCCTTGGCCAGATACCGTTCCCGTACCCGATACTTGGGCTGAGCCAGAGACTTCCAGCGAGACTTCGCCGGATGCTTGAGTGCTTCCGCTACCCGTTACAGAAACAGCGCTTAGGGCCGCTTTAGAAGCCTGTAGCGCGACGTTTCCGCCTGCGCTGACTGAGGCTGTTCCTGTGGTGGATTTCTGGCCATCCGAGGTGACTAAACCAGCGCCAGAGACAACCGCTGAGCCACCGCCCTGAGAGTCGGCTATCCCTGAAGCCGTGACGCTTCCAGATTCGGATATCGTTAGGCTTACTAATGCAGTCTTGGCCCCTGACGCCGTTGTGACGCCAGAGGCCGTGACCTGCACGGTCCCAGCAAAGTCTTTTGTTCCTGTGGCGCTAACTGCGCCTGTGCCGCTTACCTGTGTCGCGATAAAGGCGGATTTGTCGCCTTGCCCGGTAATCGCGCCACTTCCCGTAACACTCGCGACACCACCTGATGTCGTGCTAGCGCTTCCGGATGCGGCTGTGCTTCCCGTTCCTGAAACGGTTACGGATATCTGGGCTTGTTTCTGGCCCTGTGCGGCAGTTATGCCAGCCCCGCTTACTGAGGCGGCTGCCAGGGCTTGTTTTTGCCCTTGGGCTGTTGTGGCCCCTGTGTCGCTTACAGAGGCCGTCCCCAGGGCCGTCATAACCGCCAGGGCAGTGATTGCCCCCGCGCCGGTTACTGACGTTGTTCCTTGTGCGCCTTTTTGGCCTGTGGCAGTTGTTGTTCCCGCGCCTGCGACTGAACCTGAGCCGCTAGCGTCACTTCCGCCTGAGGCCTGCAGTGTGTCGAGGTTGAGCCCCCACACGCCCACCCAGCCAGCCGGACTAATGACGCCCCCGCCGCCACCTTCGCTGCCGGGAAGCTCGGTAACCGACACCCCGATATCGAAGTTGAGCGATACGTCCAGAAAGCCCAGAAGGTTTGCCGACCAGCCAAAGGTGTCTTGGCTACCCTGGTTGTTGCGTAAGTAGTCGCCCGCGAAACTATCTGATTGCTCGGTGCCGTTTAGCGTGAATTCGCTAAAGCCTGTCCACCTCTGCCCCGTGGACACGACATTGGAGGCTGCGGATACGTTAGCCCCGACAAGCGCATCCATGGCGACTTCAGCGTTAACAGCGCCATTGCCGGATCGTGTGAACGAAGCCGAGTCGCCGTTAAATTCAGACGCTGGCGACATGTCAACGTTTACAGGCCCAGTCTGGGCAAGGTTGAACGAGTTGCCGCTAGTTTTTGTGTAGAACAACTCTGCGCTGTCGTTGAGTTCCAGCACAACCAGCGCATGGCTGGGGTTACTGCCAGTAACATTGCCGTCAGAGTTTGCACCACCCTGAAGTGCAGCCACGCCGTCACCGCGATATACGCCGATATCGACTGTGCGGGTTGCTGTCGCCGTTTCGATTAATTGGGTGAAGAATTCCCCAATATCGGCGTTAGCAGCGTTTCTGCCGTAGCTGTAACCCTTCGCGCTATCGTCGAAGGTTCCGTCAATGCGAAACCCGCCCCAGCGTTGCGTTCGGGCTGCGCCAATTCCCTGCCAGTAATAACCCCCAAGGCAGAGGTATCGTTTGTTGTCACCAGTAACCGAAACCGTGTTACTGGCCAGCGTAATGTTGGTGCCGTCAGTACCAGAGAACCCAGTAACCTGACTAACCGTTGTGCCGCCAGGGCAGGCCGTGGAAGCAGAGGTGTAAATCCCTGCGTCTGCGTAATACAGGGGGATAACCTGTATCTCGCTACGGACAGTTCCGCCCGTGGGGGCGTCTGTGTCCCTACGCCACTGAAACTGAAACGTTGCACTGGCAGAGGGGTTATCAACAAACCCCCATGTCCGGCAGTAACTTCTGTCTTCCGAGTTGTCCCGGTTATATCCGCTGGTTGGGCTGCCAGCGAACGTTCCCGTACCCGAGGCTTGAGTGATTCGCGCCTGCGGGTTGTGCCTTCCGTTTGAGGTGTCTTCAAACTCAAACGCGCCGACAATCAGATATCCATCGGCTAAATCACTAGAGGGCAGCGTGAGTGTGCTGGTAGCCGCCGCCCATGTGTACCCGTCGTTTCTGTCTTCAGTCGGGAATAAGTTTGCAGGGGCCGCCCACGTAGTGCCTGGCAGGATGCTTACCGCCCCGCCAGTCCACTTGCCTAAGCTAGCCATCAGATTGCTAGGCGGCCATCCGCCTCTAGGGCTAAGTCATACAGCCCGTCGAATGCAATCACCCCTACCGCGCTGCCTGCGTCCCCGACAACCGAAACCACAGAAACCGTTCCTGCGCCCGTGATAGTCGCCAGGCCGAATCTGTCAGAGGCGTCGATTACCGTTGCTTCACCGGTACCCGTGACTACGGCATTGCCGGATACCGCCTTAACGCCTATTGCAACGACGTTACCCGTTGCGGATTCGCTAGCCGTTGCTAGGGCGGTTTTCTCACCCTGGCCAGTGGTTGCGCCTGTCCCGGATACCGAAGCGCTGCCACCAAGGCCCTGTGTGCCTGACGCAGTGATTGCGCCTGTGCCCGTGACTGTTACAGTCCCGCTGCGCTGAGTGCTGGCTAGGGCCTGAGCCGTACCTGCGCCAGTGCTTGCCGCTGTGCCGCTGGTGTCTTTACGGCCTTCTGCCGTGGGTGTTCCAGTACCCGTTACCGTGGCTGTTCCGGAACCTGTGCCAGCAGCAGAGCCCGTGGCGGTTACTGTGCCTGTTCCGGTGACTGTGGCGGTGCCGCTTCTAGGCGCTTCACCCGTCGCCGTGACAGTGCCCGTGCCTGATTCTGTGGCTATTCCGAGGGCTGCTTTTTGGCCTGAACTTGTAACCGCGCCTGAGCCAGTTACCGTAGCTGAGCCTGACGCAGCTTCTTCGGCAGTGCCCGTTGCGGTTACGCTGCCTGCGCCTGTAACGCTTGCTGTGGCGCTGGCTGACTTTGTGCCGGCGGCTGTGGTGGTTCCGCTGCCAGTGGCCGTTGCGGTGCTGCTGGTGGCCTTTTCGCCTGTTGCAGACGTGGTGCCTGCGCCCGACTCGCTTCTGCGCCCTTCTCACCCGTTGCGGTGTTAGTGCCGCCACCCGTTACAGTGGCTGTTCCTGACGCCCCGCTGCTAGCAGCCTGATAGGCCCCAACATCGATGGATCCAGCAACACGGGTTTCGCCGTTAACCGATTCCGTCGTAAAGGACGTGACGTTAAAGCCCGTGCCTTGTAAATCGGTGTCAGCAACGCTGAAGTCGCCGCCAGCAGCATCGGTGAAGTCCTCTACCCAGTTATCACCGGAAGCGTTAGGGCTGCTGCTGTCTGAAGAGTAGTTGTCGCTGCTGTTTCGAGTTCCCGAGCCACGTAAGTCGTAGTCGGTGCCAGATCCGCCCGCATCCAGGCTGATGTTGTTGTAGAGGTTATTAACCTCGCCGCTCTGCACCTCAATCAGAATGCCATCGCCCGACGAATCCATCGCCGTGTTATTGATGACGTTCTGTGTTCCGGTGCCGCGCAGGATAATTGAGCGCGGTACGCCATTTCGGATGACGTTGTTTAGAACGTTTACCGTGTCGTAGGCGTCACTAGCGCTTTGGCCGTATAGCCATGCGTCCAGTAGCGCTTCGCAGCCGTCCGAATAGCAGTTTTTGACGGTGACAATGACGGTTGAATCGTTGACATCGACAACGACCGCAGGAACCTCTGACGCTCCAGCGCCCAACCCCTCAACAAACTGCAAACCATCAAATATGACGTTTGCGCCTGATGAGTTAACCCGAAACATCGGGGAAGCGCCTGAGCCGTTGGTGATCCTCGGCTTGCTGGTGCTAAAAGCGCCGTTGTATCTGTCCGCCCCCTCGGCAACGATTGTCAGGCCGTTACTTGGCCCCATCGTCCAGCCCGACAGGTTTGCCACCGCTGAAATGACTGAACTGCCAGTAACGATAAGCTTGTGCGTATCGCCATCAGTGACTAGGTTGGTGGCCTCTGCCGCAGCCCAAGCGCTGAACGTCGCGTAGGCGCGATTCGCACCCGTGGTCGCTGAGGTTGTCCCGTCGCCACCAGCAGTTGAACCGCCGTTGACGTACCTGACTACCTCAGCCATTTACCAAACTCCGTAGTGCTGCCAGTTCACCAGCCTTGGATGGTCTCTGCGCCAATCCGAATCTGTGAGCAGGCCCCACAGCGACGCATCGCCGGTGAGACTGACCATGTCGGGCAGATGCTGATCGGTTCCCCAGAACCTCGCATCGACCCATGCCTGAGCCTCTGTGTCCTCCGGGCAAACGAAGTACCGAACGACGTCGCCGGTGCCTCTGGGCTCACCCACGGCGCCGTTTGCCGCCCTCAGCGCGTCTGCCACTGCTTGCGCATCTGCGTTAAACAGCGTTGCTCGTGTGAGCGCGTAATGTAGGATGTTGGACATCCAAGGGCTCGCGCACTGGGCGTGGCCAAACTCTCCGATGCCCTCATGGCGCTGCAGGCTATGTAGAATCCAACCGCTCCCCTTTTCGGCCTGGCGGTTGCCAAGATGAAACACCATATGGGCGATGTCTGCGGTTGTGTCGTGGCCCAGCTGGTTCAGATAGACCAATCCGTTCAGGACAATCCCTGCGTGCCGCTCCGTCATCCACGAGCTGTCCGTGATCGGAAAAAACCGCATCAGGTCATGCAGTAGGTCATGGTGTCGCTGCAGATCGTCTGCCGAGTGCTGTGCTTGGCCGTTTAGGCCTAGCCAGTACCACGCAGAAGCCGCGTAGGCATACTTCAGATCGCAGGGATCGTCGGGGTTCTTTCCCGTCCAGCCTGTGCCGCAGTTTGGCCTTTGGCCTTCCCCCGGCTGAGTCTCTGCCAGGTAGAGCTGCGATGATCGAATGCACTCGTCCCGCCACGAGGTGTCTTGCTGCGCGTAACGACAAATAAGCTGCGCGCGGTCCAGTTGCGCATAGTCAACGGTGTTGACCTCGGCGTCAGTGGCCTGTGCTGTGACGTTGGGTATTTGCCAGGCTAGAAGCGCTGCCCGCTCAGCACTTAGGGTGCTAGGCGGGCCGTCATCTTTCCCGGCGGTTCGCCCGCCTGCTGTTGGGTACAAGCAATCGGTGTGCCTGGGGTGTAACCCTGAGTTAGGGCGCCATCATGGCAAACCACCAGAACCTGATTCGCTGCCACTGCCGGGAACGTGTACACCGGGCCGCCGTGGGGGAACTGCACCCGCAGATCCACGCTGGCATTGTCCGCTAGGCCTAAGTGATGATCCTGAACCGCCTGCGAGGCGTTGGTGATCGCCTTGTAGTGGTGGGCCACTAGCTCATTGGTGCCGGGCTTGATCGCCTGAATATCAACGTGCAGCCCGTTGTTCTCCAGCCCCCGTACCTTCAGCGAAAGCCAGTTACCGTTGCTGGCTGTGTTTTTCCAGACGTGAATGCTGCCGCCGCGCTTGGGCTTCACGATGTCCAGATCACCGTCACCGTCGTAGTCCGCAACGCCAGGCGCGACACCTCGGCCGCCCTGCCCACCCCCAAAGCGGATATCGTCTGTTGATTCGGTGAACACGCCACCGGAGTTCAGAAAGAAATAGTAGAAGACGGAAGAGCACCCGTCTGAACTCCAGTCACGTCCGCACATCTCG
>ERZ1740065.435-NODE-435-length-22216-cov-12.334326_pt1 | contig 22216 bp, 10 predicted proteins | sample MGYA00581738_ERZ1740065 | MGnify/ENA primary metagenome ERZ1740065 (study PRJEB43018, sample SAMN04849749) | marine metagenome | isolation source: floating plastic debris | place: Pacific Ocean | collected 2008-09-01 | study: EMG produced TPA metagenomics...
TACTAGTACTAGCGCGCAAGTTGCTAGCATATGATTGGCTTCCTCGGCGGTCACATGGTCCAATGAGCAAACGACACTAGCATCGTAACCCTGGACATTACCGAGCTGTGTAAAAGCATCTTGGATACTCGTGCTCGGGTTTTTGTGATAACCGGGCGAATCTGACCGAGCGATAACCAGGCAATGTAAACGCACCTTAACACTACTACAGTAAAACTCACGTAGCACTTAGGTCTCTGGTATTCCTGAGTGCCGGCCACAGTACCTGAGGCACTACCAAAGCTGAAGCCCCGTAAAATGCCAGTACTTGTCTGGTGTTTGGCCAGTGCTTGTCTGGTGTTTGTCTGGTATTTTACCGGTATTTCCCCAGCTTTTGTCTCGGAACCTGTGCCAGGCTTTTACAACTCAAGTCCTGGCACACTTGATAAAGCAGGAAATACTTCTTGCCAAACCTTGTTATGAATATAATTAATCCGGTACCAATTAAAGGAGTTTTGGGTACTGAACGTGAAGTCAATGTTCTGGAAGCATGTCTCTATTTGCATTCTCCTATTAAGCCATGATGAGTTTCCATTCTTACAGGTTTGCAGATGATCAATGGAGATGGCATGACTTTCCGTTTGATTATGTCACAAAGGGCACATGTCAGATAGATATGTGTCCACAAGGTTTCATGGCATTCAAAAACAAGTGCTTCAAAATTGTTACTGCAAAGATGGCGAGGTAAGGTTCCTACCACCAGCAACTTGCATCAATCACTCCGTTGCCAGAGTTGAGTCAGACGAGTACCACCGACACCTTTGACTTCATAGATCTGGGCTGAGAATCTTGGGAAATTGAGCACTTTAAGTTCAAACTTGTCACATCATAAGCTAAAATATTCGAGGACGTGAAGAAAGTTTTGGTGTGACGACAAACATGAAAATAGCTATTTTAGTGATGCTATCACCGTTGCTGGTTATGAGGGAATTGGTGTTCCAGTATTCCGGCCGCTTGCCGGATTGGCAAGGAAAGTGTTTGAAGCAGCAGGGGCGGATTCAGACTAACACAACTAACGCTTGAGCTTCAGTCAAAAAACTCCATCTCCACTATTTTTGTCAGGCAGCAGTAAATAGATAAAGAATCGACGACTGAACTCATTGCACAGCCTCACAAACCTCAGTCGGCATCACTAAACGATTGGTTGCGCAGTCAACAGATAGTTATGCAGTCAACAGATTCAAGTAGTTCTTTCAAACAACTTCTAGTTGATGACTTGAGTGTCAGTCAAAAAATTCCTGGATCCGCTCCTGAGCAGCATGCAGTACGTCATGCAGTACGTCATGCAGTACGTCATGAGTCAGATTGTGATTTTTTCAGCCAGATTTTAATTTTGAGTTTTTGTTTTCTCGATGACACATTTTTTGTCATCTAATACTTTGTTGTCAGAGAAGACGCGAGAGACAACTGTCAGAAGTACAGGGGAGCCGATCTGTTCAATCCAGAATATTCTGATGAGTTGACGTTTCTACAGTCCACCCTTACAGATGCAGGTCAGCTTCCATGGTTTTTGCCATTCTCCTGTCGATTTTCATGCACACACACTCTCGCGCGTGATGAGGCACCCATATCGACGGGAAAATGATAAAGGCAGCCTCCATATTTGGAGGTACTATACAATGCGCTTAGTTGATAACTTTTCGACAATCTGAAATGGGTCTATGTGGACTAGTGCTTGGCTGATACTAGGAGCAGAAATGATATCGATACCGAATCACAGAGATACTTTCGATACTCAATACCGATACCGTGGAGCTTTGATTCCTGCTAAATACATTCTAAGCTGTTGATTCTTGCTAGCATGCTTGGCCATTTCTAGGGCGAACGGGATTGGAATGATTACATTTCAGCAAATATCGACAGTATCGCACTGCTAGTATCAAAACCGAAATAATCGACAACTCAGGTGTTGAATATCGAAAACACCTAGTATCGTTATTGTTTCAATACTTGTAGTATCGGCCAAGCACTAATTTTGAGTACTGTTTGCTATAAATGACAACTTTTAGGATCAGGAATACTGGAGATTTAGTTGTTGAACTTTGAGAAGACATAGCTAAGTATCTTTACTCTGTACAGCTGAGATTACGTCATCTTTGAGCTCAACTCAACTACATCTAAGATGATAATGTTATGAACATAATAAGAAACCGGGGAACAATAGGATCCAATAATATCAATTTTAGCCCCATAATCTGGCAAAAAGCACTGGAGGTAAATGTTGGAAACTTTTCATCTCTGCCGCATGTAAAATGGTAAATCTCATTCCGCTCAAAAAAGACAGTGAGCGATCCAATGCTATCTCAATTCCCTTGCTTGAAAATTCATGTGTGACTGCCATTGAGCGACGCAAAAAACTTCATAAACTATCGCATCGTCAAATTGACTAATATTGAAATCAATCACAGAGTTACCATAATCCAAGCATATGGCTGATAGCCACTGCTAAAAACAAGGGTGGAGCAATAGGCAGTAACAGCACATCTCGGTAGTAAATCATAGATGTATATTTCACATATGCAATCAGATTTGCTATAAGCTAAGACTAAACGCCCTTTTTTTAACAACATGTTTGAATTGCCTTCTGGCCTCTTTAGGAAATTTTAGCGAGATGAGAAGGGCATTGAATGAGATGACCAAACTTTGGTCAAATGTCATGATTTTCAAATGATAAACGCGGATCAATCTGGGTCCCAAATCGTCAGCACTAATTGAAGTTCAAGACATACCTGTCTACCTGTTGGGCTGGAAATTCTAGAGATTCAGTTTTTATGAATTTAGAGTCATAGCTAAAATCCCTAAACCCTAAGGCTAGGATTCTGTCATATCTAGCTCAGCTCAGCAAGTCCAAACTGGTGAGCGACACGAGAACATTAGTAAACCTATAAATTTGAGTCCTAATCATGGCATATAAAATACAGGAGACTCCAGGGAAATACAGGAGACTTGACAGGTCTGGTTCCAAAGATACAATTCTATACAAAACACCCCATTATTGACATCCTCTCTACTAAATGAAGGATTGCTTTGTGGAAATGAGGTTTCCTCTCTGGGCCTCTTGTCAGGACTCACACATCATACACGCTGTGTGCTGTCGGGAGCAGTAACAATATTTTACTCACACAGGGCTGAGTGGATTATTTTGGAACGGCATTGAAGATCGAAACCTGGACGGGAACAGGTGGTTTCAGGTGAGAGTTATTTTATTGATGTATTACATGAGCGTCCTGCAATGGTGTTGGTAGTTACGGCCGAACACCCTGGGGACAAAATAGGCGGCACAGCGAGTTTAGCCGTGTGCGGTAGTTGCTGCACGGCAAAAAAAAGCACACAGGATGAAGTAACAATCAGCATATCGTATGGGATTGTCAAGCTTGTTTTATTGAACACGTTATTTAACGTGTTGTGTACATATGGCCTACTTGAAGCACCCGGATGTCACCCGGTAACATCGAACCTAACACAAACATAATATAACGCATAACATCTAATATTCAACATATTCTTCCCTTAAAGAAAATTGAATTTAATTGATGATCTCAACTGCTCTGTTTAAGCCTCCGCCACAGGGGTATCTGGCCGGCAGTCAGTCACTTTATCCCCCTCAGCCAGCCCCGGACCCGGCGAAGAGTGCCGGGCAGTCTAATTTGTCATCCGTCATCAGCCCCTGCAGGGTCAACAGGAAATAATGAGGCATACAAGTACCAAAGGAGATGGCCTACGCACCAGTTCCCTATCTGTTCTAGGACTTATTTTCACTCTCAGTTAGTCTACATACCTCTTCCAGCTCCTAGCCCTGAAATACGCTGACCGAGTATAATAGGGGGCCTTGGAGTCCGTTTATGACCCCAGCTATCCACTTGGGTCCTACATAACTCCTAACCCACGCCGGTTGTCTCCTCTCGAACCCTCTAACTCTCTGGCTCGTAGGTTCCACACCTTTACTGCCCTAGGTCTAATGGCACTGAGGGCAGGTGCCTGTGTCAGAAACAGTTTGGCCAGACATAATCTGGGCATTGAATGTGGTTCATTGTGATTTGCAAACAGGAAGTCATCTATGACTGCCTGCATGTTATGTTGCCCGAAGTAGAAGGCTGTCACTGCTGCCTTCACTGCGAGTACAAATTGTTCTGCTTTTCCATTAGACGCAGGGTGATATGGGGCCAGAGTCTTACTCATTGTTTCCAAAAAAAAACTCTTTAAACTTTTTCGATGTAAACTGAGACGCATCGTTGCGTGCTAGCCCCTGCATCAGCCTCTATCTCGATATGAAGCTGTGCAAGATGTTAATCATGAATCCGGACGTCATACTACAAGTACATATGACTTCGAGAAATGTTGAGTATGTATCCAGTATCAGCATAATAAATGTGTACCCGCTGTAACACCTCTGATGCTCTCAGCCACTGGTGTACTGGTACTGCGGGTGGCCGGTCGCTGTGACTGTTGTGTGCTATACAGCTCTGACACAACCATTCTGTCTTTTTCAAAGCACAAAGGATGAAGTAACCAACAGTATATTGTATGGGATTGTCAACTGTCTTGTATTTAGCAGGTTATTTAGCACAGTGTCTATATACGGCCTACTCGAAGTGCCTGTATAACCTCAAACCTAAAGTGCATAACATCTAACATTTAACACTGGAGGCGGAACTTTCAGGCGGCAAAATAATCTTACTAGTCAAGTTATACAGCCCAGACTTTCAGCTACTGCGCAGATTGCTATAGCAGCTACTCTTTCATAAGCCGAAGATGATACAAGCATAGGATCTCTATGGAATAAAATAACTAACCTGTTTGATCATATGCATGACAATAAGTACATCCAATACAAGATCATGTTGGCAGAAATTGTTTCCCCGAGTAAATCTAGGTAGCAACAACATGCTGAAATAAAGAGCTGAGAAAATCATGCTTTCCATAGAGTTCTGATGCTTTCTGGTCTGAGAAAACACTGAATCACAAGTGAGATTTGATGTGAGCTGAATGGCTGACCAATCCTAGGCAAGTGACAACATTTTGGCATGCCGCGCAGGCTACAGCTGCCGATGCTGCATCGCTGTGCGTACTTTGTCTCCAGTGTGTTCAGGCCTTTAATCCAATGAACATTTATCATCATATATTTTTTCTTTGCAGGCGACCCAGAATTATGTAGAAACAAATTACAATGTCCTCACAATTGGTGCAGAGCCAATATGGAGGACAATAATCGATAACAGAAGTCAATCAACGAGTGTCGACTTGCGGTTCTCATTTCCTGCTGATGGTAAGTTTTCTGATCTGAGTGTCAGTGCTAGACAATGATAGATAGAATAAACAAATAATGATAAAAGAAGTGAAATTGAATTAGCCAAACATCTATTTGAAGCTGTGAAGAAAGATCATCAGTACGTGTAGAAAGGTCATCAGTACGTGTAGAAAGGTCATCAGTACGTGGGTTGCTTTACTTTGATTTTATTCTCATAGTTTTCTATCATATGATTACCATTATTATTATTATTATCATGATATAATTATTGTTAGTGCAAATATCACGACATTTGTATTATTTTCATGTAATTTTCATCCTATCATTGCTTAAATTAATTAGTATGTTCCTTCTTAATGTTCCGATGCAGCAGTGCCGCCAGCTATTGGTCTCGCGACACCCTTTCCACTTTCCAGTTTGATGAGTAATTAGAGGCTTTCTTTGGTAAAGATATGACCCCACTGCACTGAGTAGTCAGCAGTATTCAACTTCAGAGCTGTTTTGCCGTAGTGGAGGATGATGACACTGTGATACCGGCTGTCAAGGTCACAATTAAGCCTGTGGTTCTTTATCTCAAGTAGTCTAGTTCAGACAAGTTGCCCTGTTTCTGTAGACTGTATCAAGTGATACAATACGAGGTAACAGTACATCCCTTTCTCCTCTTCTTCCACTCAATCTGACTCTCCCTCTCTTGTTCTTACTCTTTCTTTCCCTCCATCCTTCTCTCCCACGTACCTCCCATCTCCCTCCTACTCTGCTTTCATTCCTATCTACTACTCGTCTGTTGTTCCTCTCGCTCTCTTGTCTTCCCTCTCTCGCTCTCCTTTCTTTCCTTTCTTCCCTCTCCTCCACTTCCTTGTTCTCCCTCTCCCACCCCCTCTCCTACTCCCTTTCCCTCACTCTCTCCTGCCCCTCTCTCTCATGCCCCCACTATCTCCTACTCCTACTCTTCCTCTCTCTTCTGCTAGCATTAACAAATCATTGAAAGAGCAGTTCTTTAATAGCTGGTGTAGATCACTGGTCACTAACAGCTGCAGTGATCACAGTAGTGTTTTGCCACATCCCTCTCTGTGATCCTTACTGTTCAGATTTTCAGCTTGTGTAAGGATGAAAGGACGGATTTCATGTAGCGCAGGGATTTCCTTTGACTCACTGAGATTTTTGCCTTTGAGTTTGGCTTTCAAATGCTATCACTCCCCTCCCTTGGTAAAGTGATATCATAAGTAAGCAATGTGTCTCCAACTATCCCCCTAATGAACTAATAACTAGTTTCTGATGCTGCAAATGCAAAAAGGTAATAATACGGTAATTCTGAGCTGTTTATGATGACATAATACTGCCCAATTTTGAAAATTTGGCATTTTTTACTCTTCTGTTGGTCGGTGATAGGTTGATTGGCGCCAATCGATAGAAGACTAAAAAGTGCAGAAGATTTTCCTCGATGATCTCCCACAACTTGCTGAAGGATTTTTCCTGGATTCAGGTTGAGATTCCGGCTCTCTGCTTGATTACAAACAACAATCAGGCTTAACTGTGATGGGGTTTGATGTATATGTGGTATTTATGGCTCCTAATACCAAAGGCTTACTGCTTTTCTCTGAAATGGTTCCAAGGAGAAGAAAACTCTGAAAAGAACACGATTAATTAGTTACATGGTGACTGATAGACTAACTAATACTCATGTATAGTTTTTTAAAAAAATGCAGGATGATAATCACTAAAGCAGTACAAAACTATTTTGACCAGGTAAGGTGGTTGGCTGGGAGTATTACAGCAGCAAGTCCGGTCGGCCAATCAGATTCAGCGTACTGAGACCTCAGCCTGGAACCTGCAACTTCACGCTTGTTGGAGTCAACTCGTTCTCCTCGCCAGTCTTGGGCTACGGTAGGATAGACCTGTCAGACTCAGACTACATATCTGTGAAGGCTGGAGACCACATCGGCATGACGTTCACCGGTGGATCCAGAATCAGGTAAGATGATCAGAAGATAGATGTGTCCTATGGCTGCGCCTGATTGTGATATCTGTTTATACTATATATCTCCTGCGACTACATCCGACTCATCCAGTGGTGATTGTATGACTTCATTGCAATTCACTCTTCATGAAAACTGGAAGATGGAAAACTAAAGGTTTTTGTCATTTTCCCGTTGATATGCATGCTTGTGACAAGTGTAGGAATGCGCACGCATGAGCGGGAGTGTGCAGGAGTATGGCCCGCATGTGCAGCAATGTGGTGTATGTGCGGCACGTGCGGGAGTGCGGTGTATGTGCAGCACGTGCGGGAGTGTAAGCAAAAATTGACAGCAAAATGACAAAAACCAAAGCAAAGTTTACTGGAGTATCTAAAACCGTGAAAGATGTATCCTCGGACTTGACTCCTCCTAGCACACACCTGCGTATGCACTAGGGGTGTAACAACGCATCAATCGGTTTGATGAATCAACCGATTATTAGCCTCAAGCTGGTTGTTTCAATTATCAGTTATTATAAAACAAACATTCAATTAATCAAGTTCGGCCATAAAGAACATGCAACCGCATTTCATCCCAGTTAATGAGTGCAGTTCTCCCATTTTTCTGGGGACACTAATTACCGCGATGTGGGTTAGAGGTTACCGCATCATGGCAGCAGATAAAAAAAAGTCAGCAATTGAGAAAATTTTTGCGTATTGCTTCAAACGATAAGTATACTGCGATCACTGCCATACTAGGAGCGAGTGCCCAAAGGCCATTACTATCAACATGTGGGATCACATCAAGCCATGCAATTGCTCAAAGATCGTAAGTTCTGATCCATCATACACGGACACTGACAGACTGTAGAAGAAATGACCACAGCCATAGGATCATTCACTTTGGTGTGACATATGAGAAGGAGAAAACTATTCAAACTTGACACAGCATGTATGGAGTGAAGTAGCTCTTCAAACTGGCAAATCATAGACTAGCTGTAGCTGTAGATATACAAGCTATCAGCTTGATTACTGAGAGTGTGTTCTCATCTGCTGGTGTAGTGTCAATTCAAGATGTACTGCACCATGGAGTGACGTTGTGAATATGTTGCTATTCTTGAACAACAACTACGAAGCTGATCAACACGATTGCTATTCTTCTGACCTCTATCTAGCATGAGATATAAATGAGGTCGTAGTAAATAATCGATAATCAATAATAGCAGTTATCAGGCCAAAGTAATCGATAATCGAACCGAACCTCACAGTTGGTAATCGTTACAGGCGTAGTACGCACGCGCGCATAATCGTTACGGGCCTACTATGTGTGCGCACATAATCATTACAGGCCTAGTATGCGCGCACGTGCTGTCTTGGATCTGAGCAGTTCTTTACTCACTTATGCTGGTGTTTGTTCCGGACAAACAACGTTAACGGATAGGAAACATACTGGGCATAACCAGGACTACGGCATGTGCTAAGATACACGCTAGGGGATCTTTTAAGACATGATTTAGGCACACATACGTGTAAATAGACTGCCATCTTCTGTAGCATAGTTACATCTTTTTGCTAAACCTAACATATATCATGTCTGTGAAACGCTGGATGGGGAATCAATCTTATTTTGTCATTACACACTGTATATGTCTCAATAGGCGCCATATAGCTACGTCTATGTCCCACAGCCATTTCTGGAATTCACCTTAACAGATACAACAATGAAGCTGATGATGTCTCCGTCTGCTTAAGCGCCTTTGATATACTATCGATCAACGAAAGATCAATGGAATTTGTCTACCTCTTTAGACGAATCTACTCATTCCGAGCTCTATGGATTGCTGATGCCTTTGATGCAGGTAAATATGAGGTCGAAGTTCATTAGATATGAGAGTACATCGAATATAACAATGTTTTAATTCCACTAGTATTCTGTAACTTTATGCTGCAATTGGATGCGTGTGCCTTAGATATACTATTAAAATAATGTAACCATAAACAAGGAAATTTTAGTGACCTCACAATAATAGCTGTAATAGCAACCTCTGAGAAAACGCTATTAAAGAATGAAGGAATCGGCTTCTCTTTAATAAATACATATTCTACACATAATAAGCTTTTGAATGATGTATAGTTTCATATGCTTTCTTAGGAATAGCCAGAAATATTCCATACAGAAGTTCACCAGCTTCTCAAATGCTCGCAAGAAGTCTGCATTTCGAACTAAGTGCAGACACGTATGAGCGCTATGTAACAGGTGGACATGCCGACGTAAGATTAAAAAATGCTAACTACTTAGCTTCTGTTTTGTAGTATTGTGATCAAAAATTTTCTTCTCAAAGACAATAATTCTTTGAGCACTCGTAAGCTGTAGCATCAAGTAGGAACGCCTTATTCGACCCTAACAGTCCAGTGACATCAGTGAATCGGCTATGTATTTCTTGCGAGAGTTTTGGGAGCCGGTGAGCTTCTGTATGGAATATTCTGGTGATTCCTAACCAAAGCAAGTAAAGCTATATATCATTCGAAATCTTAACATGTGCAGAATTGATATTTATTAGAGAGAATCCGATTCTTCCTTTTTTAAAGTTGAGCGCTACATTTCTGACAGCTCTTTATGCCATACACAAGCTCACAGGAAATTGCTAAAAATTCTAGGCGTTGTTATTAAAAATGATGCTGATTTTAGCAGAGCGCTATAATATTTAGCTTTACAGTAGTTAACTTGACTCAAGTGCAACTTAAGTCAAGTCAAGTCAAGTCAACTCAAGTCAACTCAAGTCAATTTAACTAACTCAAGTTCCCAGCTCTGGTTACAGTACCTCTGACTTGTCCTGAAATTTTATTTTGTACAAATGCCAATTGAAATATTTCCATCATTTCCATCGTAGGATCTGTGTACGATTTGGAGAGCTCACACGTGTTTGATGAGACTCGTTGTTTCATCTCTGACTCAGCGGTAGGAATGAAGGCGAGAGATGCCAGTTGCGCGGATAAGTACCAATCCATCTGTGAGATCAAGAAGAGACATAGAACTGCTCCGTGAATTAGCTGGGAGTATCGTGAGACGCTTCTCCACGGTTTCACATTATTACTAGATAATCAATTTGTCCGTGCAGCAAGCGAATAGTAACTCATACAGCATCTGTGTTAGCGGCGGCACGGTTTAGACAATTTTCTATCCTGGCAGCATGTTGTGTGGCGTTATACATCTCCCGCCATCACTGTACTGTTGGATTTGAGCGATCAGCTGGAGCGGTACTTGGGAACGACTATGGAGAAAGAATATCCTGTCATTAACTAAAAACTAACAATCACAACTTACAAAACCACCACTACCCGCTTTTACTACTGCTGCCGTTACTACTGCCGCCGCTACTACTGCCGCCGCTACTACTGACGCCGCTACTACTGACACCGCTACTACTGCTGTCGTTACTACTGCTGCCACAGCATAACACTCATGTATAATTATTTGCACTCTGCATCGGCTAACACCACTGGGCGACTCTATTCATGTCAGAAAGTGCTTATTGGTACGGCTTATTTTTCTTCTCTGCATCTGAGCTCCTCATTTTTTTTCATTATGTATTTTTCAGCTATTTCTGCTTTAATTAATAACAATGTGGTTTTGCTTTAGTCAAATTCACTCTCTGTTTATTGATACCACGAGTTCAAAGGGGAGTGCTTAGCTATCTCTACTGTGGCCTTTGAATTGTATTATTCTAATTAGCAAATTGTAACTCGGGTATCTATTCAAGCCTCCATTGCTCATATTCAGACGCAAGGTATTCTGTTTATGATATTCAAGCAGCTTTAACTTATTCTCCTGATAACTGTCCAATCGTTGGAGGATTCCTCCTTCAACATTGTAACTTACTAACTTTACAATATTGCTGCAACCAGACCTGTCAACCTGTCAGAGTACCAGACCTGTCAACCTGTCAGGCTGAGAATACTGGAGATTTTGTTTTTCTGAACTTTGAGAAGTCCTAGTTCAAGACCCCCACCCTCTACCGCTACAATTATGTCATATTTGCGCTCAAATAAACAAGCTCTAACTGGTGAGCCACAGGAGAACATTAGAAAAACCGATAATAGCAATCTTAACCCTAAATTCTGGCATCAAAGATACAGGAGTCTTCCAGGAAATAGGAGAAACTTGACAGGTATGGCTGCGACTACTTATACTAAACTCTATCAGTTAGGCGCCTGACCTTGCCCTGGAAAAGGTGTGGATTCTGCACAGCATGAGGATTCTCATTGGCTGAAAGATCTTTGTTGGCAGAGTTTTGATTTTAGTTGTTATCTCCCCTCTCCCATTTGCCAAAGTCATATGTACACCCAGAAATTGACTAATGAGGTTGAATATGTTGAGTATATTGAGGTGTACTCAGGTAGAAGCTAAAATACTGTAAACATGGTCATTATAACGAGGTTCTATTTATAGCGTGTGTAACGAGGTTCTATTCATAGTGCTTATAGCGAGTTGCTTAGCAACGTCATCGAAACGTTATTTTTAGTTATATGGAGCTTAGTGAGCCAATATGTCACTCATCCCAATCCGTTTTAGTTACAACTGGTATCATTTGCTCTCATTATAAACCATTATACTTTTGACCACAATCAATACCACTCTTACAGTATCTCAAAGGAGCACCAGGCAAATGAGTTGAAGCAAGTTCTGACATAACCTTAAAGACTGTAAACTCTATCGTCCTAGATTGAGCTCAGATAGATCTATGTTCACCAGTGCGCTCATCTGCCCTGAGGTTTTAGATATTGCTCAGTGTTTGATGTGATAATCTCATGTACGATTATCAACAGAACACGAATGTAAACTACTCGCATATTGATGAGTTTACTGTATAAACAACACCGAAACGTCGGCGCCAATCCAGCTATTGGAAATTTTATAGATGCACATCGCAGTACAGCCTCTTGATGTACCCAGGCATATCAGGAGTTGAGACAACCCAGCACCGTCAGCATTCCAACTCTCAGCCTTGCTATGGGTAAGTTTGTTTAGTTTTTGTCATTCTCCTGTTGAAATACTTGCAAAATTGTGAATTGTGGACACATGTGGACACATGTGGACACATGTGGACACATGTGGACACATGTGGACACATGTGCAGCATGTGCAGCATGTGCAGCATGTGTGCATATCGACGGGAGAATGACAACAGCCATTTATTCTTATATCGACTATTATTGTATGTATTCTCCTCACGGCACTTAATTGCTATATTTTCTGACTGTTTTCCATGCTAATGTTTCCGCTGTTACGGCACATGGTCAGACGTACGAGCTAGATTCAGGACCGAGTCTGGTCTATACTCTACCCACCTATGGTTTACCGAACATAAAATCCATTTGGTGTAGTTTACATACACATTATCTTTTCCTGGACTCAATTCGAAGTCTGTATCAACAATGAAAGAATTAAACAGAATGTATAATATGTAAACTACTTCAACTGTACAGTTAGAATCATTACCTTTTTCAAAGAATCGGTCAGCAATGAACAGCATAAAATTATTACTTTTGTTAATAGTTGTTTGAAATTATTGCTAATTAAAATCTTCTGAGGGAAATCCTGGAAATCTCTATAACGCTCGAACTGTGAAACAAGCTTTGGACATAATAAGTGCTAAAATGAAAAATAATTCATAAATACTCATTTAACAATAATAATAGAATAATTGTACCAATATGGATTTTCCTTATCTGTCGCTCTTCTAGCTGCTGGTTTTGAGCACATCTTTCTAATGCTGTAGCTTTACTTCTGGCGGCGGTTTCACTGCTGTGCGTGGAAACAATCTCGGGATACGCGGTGGGTAAGATGTACATCAAGAACCCATCTATGAAGTTGGAGGGTTGTGTTCACTGCACAGCCAATGGAGTTCCAGCTATGATCATCTGCAGCCAGGTAAGCCGGTACACTTTACCACCTCGTTCCTCGACATACGAAACCATGCCATACCTGATACCTGTAGCTGTGTAATGAAGAGGTGATGGACTGCCAGTCATTCAACTACGACCTGTCTAACAAAACCTACGAACTCAATTCCTGTACTCATGCTGATGAACTTCTCGGAACTCTCCGGAATGTCACACTGGTCAATGAGTCCAACAGCGATTACTATCAAATGACGGTAAGATTAAAAATAAAAATCTGGAGATCAATCTACTCACACCAATCCACTATATGACATTGATCTCTATTCATTTCCAAGATTTTAATCTTTTAATTTGATCTTCGCGCAGTTGGGAGTTGAGACACTCTCTGGAAGTTGTCTGCCGGCACTGCTGGTACTGCTGGCACTTTAAATGGCAAAGCTAGATGTTCCTTATAAACTTTCCAGTTATATTCGAGTTGCACTTTGAGCCTGTAATTAGAGAACTGAGTTCGCCAGCATCAATAAGCAGCAACTTGTTGGGCTTGAATTAAAAAACCATGGATATATTGGGAAATGTGCTAATGAATAGCTAGTAGTTCTTGGCTGATACTACAAGTATTGAAAGTATCGCGATACTGCCTGTTTTCAATATTCAATACCTGAGCTGTTGATTCTTTCAGTTTTAATACCAGATGTGCGATACTGTCGATACCTGCTGGAAATTCAATCATTTTGATACTTGCTGACCACAGGTATTCCCATCTGCCCTAGAAATGGCTCTGCATGCCAGCAAGAATTGACAGTATCAAATGTACTTAGTAGGTATCGAAGCTCCATGGTATTGGTATCGATTATCGAAAGTATCGAATCTCAGTGCTTTGGTATCGATGTCGTTTCTGCTCCTAGTATCAGCCAAACCCTAATAACCAGTGTTGCACCAGAAAATAACAGTCATTGTTAGAAGTAAGTTCCAGGTAAGTACCAGTGAAGTTAAGACCAGTACACTTAACTAAACCCCATTTTATGTCACAATCAGAATGTCGATGGAACTTGCAACTTGGCGCACAGAGGTCATAGAAACTCCTGCCATCCTCTTGGTACAGACTTCTGTACTGCTGCCACTGATTTAAATGACACTTTCACACCGAGGACTTGTAACTGTCACTCATTCGCCAGCGGGCCAGACTGCAGCAAAGGTAACGTGCGAGTATACCGCTGACATATCTTAGCCTGTATGTTATCCACCCTACCAGCCCTCCATGTGGTTGGCTCCACTTTCGCTATCCTATAAAAGTCAGCTTCAACCGCAAAAAGGTTGGATAAGCTTCATCGTATCAGATAACTGAGTGAAAGAACACACGGACAGGGCTTAAGTTTTAATTTCTTTACAAGAGTTCCCTCTCATCTCTCTTAATTTAAGCACTGCACACAGTGATGAGAGAAAACTGGGTGATGCTACTGATTTAGAATTAGGCTCATTCTGCTGACACTGTGGCTACACTCTTGTCACATGACTCCAGTCACATGACCTGTACTTCGATGGTCAAACACTTGGATATATAAAATAAGACGACATATTTGAAATATCCAAGGAGACGTATTCGGATAAATTTCTGACATAAAGTTTTTACCATTTAATTGACAGTTTTATTTTCCTGGTGCAGTAAATGAAGGTTGATTGGAATTGAGTGTGTAAAATTATCACAGAACTGTGATAATTGAAATTTAAAAAATTTGAAAATTTTGACCTGTGCCGACATCATCAATAAAAGTTGGGATTTTCAATCATCTGCCCATGTGTGTTTTTATATTATGAATATAATTATATTATTATACTATATATATTTATATTTCATATGCTCCTGTTCCTCCTCTTTCAGATGAAGTTTGTCTCAAGGCTCTAGCTTAAATATTACCAGAACTATAGATGTTTGAGCGTCGTCTGACCTCCCCCCTCTGATGGTTGCTTCATAAAAAAAACTCTGATGAATTTTTCAATGGCATTTCTAAGCTACCTTTTTATTGATTATGTCAGCCCAAGTATAATATCAATATCATGTATTTTATGCAGTAAGTGTGGAAAGAAGGCATAAGAAGTCCCGAATAAGTAACATAATAATATACTTCTCGCCACGTAAGTGCGCCAAGATAACAACAGTGTTCAGCTAGTTACCTTGTCTAAGAAAAGTAAAGTACTTGGTTATTGAATACTGGCAACTTTACTAGCCTGAGGCTATTTCAGGTAAAGCAATCCCTTAAGGCTGAAGCAGACGAGTGCGTTTTTTGACACGTGCATAGTTACTGCTGCTTAAACTATAGCTATGTTTCCAAACGTTGTGTCTCCATATCTACGGCTAAACGATGTATTTGAGCCAATCAGGAATCAGGAAACTGAAGTCAGCCAATCACAGCACAGCATTGAGCAAAAACACACTGCATGCAATGCGCAGCTAGCGCAGTGTAAACTTTTTATGCTTCGCAGGCAAAAGCGCTCCAAAAACGCGCTCGTCTGTTTCAGCCTTTACTCTCTCCATAAATATTATCACAAAGCTTACAACAGACTTCAGGAACTTAATGAGCAGTTGCTATCCATGATTCAGTGATAGGAAGCAGCTCGATACTTCACAACAACAACAACAAAGATCTGTGTAATTCAATGATTTTGATATCTCACCACCATCAAATTTCTAATCTCTATGAGTCTCAGCAGACATAAACGTTTTTTTATGTTTTCCTGTGAATTTCACTTTGATATCGCAGTTTTGAGTTGCGATGAAGAAGGAATGTGTTTGGAGTACCATGCTGCAGAGTCTCACGATTCTGCCGTCAGTACCTGCGCCTCATCCAATGGATTCTTGATGACAGTGGACTCTGTAGCCGAATCGCATCGCATCAGAATGTTCCTGGACAAGTATTACGGTTAGTGACGCACTATGTAATTGATTGCATTATCGATCAGTGTATTCAGTACTCGTCGGACATGATGAATAGGCGATGAGTTGTTGATTTAGAACATCAGCTTTCTATTCATAATTAATGAACCCGCCTCGGCTACTCCCTCTCAAGTATTCACTCAAACACACTTTACTAACATTGTCCCTGGTGAAATTAAACTCACATTGTTCTATCACAACTCTAGGCGCAGACGTCCATCTTGGAATCCGATACTATGACAACTATGGAGACTTTGCATACACGAACAACAAACAGCCTGTCACTGGTTATACCAACTGGTTAGAGGTCAAAGCAGCAGATAGCAGACATAATTGTGTGAAATTGAGCTCTTCAGACAACTATAGATGGGTGGATGTCAACTGCACCACTGAGTTACCCTTCATCTGTGAAGGTAGGTGTTTGGCAGTAGATCCGCTTTGTTTGTTGAAATCGTATAATTAAAAGGGCGGCATTCTTTACTCTTATGTCGGTACACCGCACTATCACACGCAACGATATCGTATTTGTTTCTCAAGTGAAGTGAAGGTGATCCTATGCCCATTTAAACGCACGAGCCGGGCAATTTCGTACATGCTGTCAGATTTACTCTAAACTAAGGCTGAACCACTGAAACGCCATACAAACACGAGAAGACAACTCAAACATACTATGAAAAAAGTGGTTTAGTCCTGTTTTAGAGTAAATCTGGTTGCATGTATGGAATTTACATACATGATTTACTGGAGAGATCTGCTGTTATTGCCTATCGCCCGGTTCTTGCCTTTAATCGGTGTTTGTTTACTATCTCCACTAGTGTTAACACCTGTTAACGTAGTTACCCTTGTCATGTACCATTAAAGAGTGACATACACCGCACTTTCTTTCACTTGTTAATCACTGTTCACTGCTAATATTCTTCCAGTGCCGCAGTGTCCCTCTGGATTCCAAGCATTCAATGGCAGCTGCTACTACTTTGACTCTGACCTCAGAACGTGGGACAGGAATGCTGACCGTTGTTATAGCCGAGACTCCGTACCTGGATTTACCTCTTATGCAGAGGAGGAAGCTTATCTGAAATCCAAGTTTAACTCGACACTAGGTAAGGGTTCATGTCTGATTGCTGGCATTTTTCACCTTCAGCATCTGACATTAAAGTTTTGAAGTCGACACGATTAGTAATACCAACATGCTAATAGCTAATTGCTAATTTTTGATTGCTGATGGCTAATTAACATCATATCAATAAGTAAAATGGTAGTAGATCTATTCTTTCTCTCTGACTTGCAAACCTTCCAAGGTGACAGGATATGAGTACGCATACGATGAAAACTTTTCAATTTGGTCGGTGGTTCTTGAGAAGCCCCAGAGGGAGTCCCTCAATATGGCCTACAGTTTGTGAGAAATTTCTGTACAATTCCCAGCAGGAACTCCCCTGAGGACTTCTGTTGGGGCTTCTCCATAACCCCTGACAAAAACTGGAAACACTTTCTACCAAATACACTGCTCATACTACAAACCAGAACATAATAATGCGTTAAAAGAATTATTAATCATGTTGTTCCAATTATTTACCATTTTCCAGAGCAATACACTTACCACTACTGTTAATGTGTCTAATGATCAGAGGTTAGAGGTCAGAGTGAGCTGATTTTGAAGTATGATAGCTTTGATATTAGGTTGCCATTTTCTCCTTTGCTCATAGGAGAGCTTGATGGTGAAATGATCATGCATTTTCTAGCTTCCACGCATCGACAGTGATCAATTTTGTTACTTTCTTCTGTTTATTTCTCCTTTACCATTGTGTTCTTATTTCTTATCTTTGGCAGGGAATGTCCACCCGGTGTCTGGAGGTCTCCATCATCAGTTTTTCGACCAGAAGTTCATGTGGCTGCATAATGGATGGATACCATTGGGTAATTATCCTCTTATTCTATTGGCTTTTTCCGTATCTTTAATTCCGTCTACTCGTAAATGCCAAACATTTTCCAGACGGTTCAAAGTTTCATTATCACTAGACTTTACTCATTTTTCTGTTGTTTATTTCGCTTATCCCAATCAAGAATGCCAAATGCCGAATGATTTACCCAGATACAGAAGTTGATTCCTTTCATGTGAGCCTGTACCAGCTCATAGACATGTGGCAGTTTGCTTGATGGAAGTGTGAAAGCGCTTTGCAATTTCTATGCATCTAGTCGCTATGACAATCGACTCCTAAAGCGCTATCGCCATCATGCCATCAGAGGTATTTACTTGGATGACGAGTCGGCTGTATTTCTTGAGAGGCGCCAGTATTTTGGTTACTACAATATACAATTTGCAATTTTTGGTGTTTTAGCGTCTAGAATTGTATCCTTGCAGTTACCTTTATCACTGGGCTCAATTTTGGTAGATTCTGAAGAGTTCAGAGAGCCAAATTGTTGAGGTTTTGTCCTCCAAGAACTTGTCATGTATGTTCATTAACTACTTCCTTTTGTTTATTTCAGATTTTGATAACAAGATGACACATCTTGGTTGCTATGGTGACAATTCATCAGCTCACTCCATTGCTAGCCTAGAGGGCAATCATAGCATTGTGTCTGACGCACCGACACAGCGAGATGATCCTGTTCTAAAATGTTTCTACTCTGCGCGGTGGGAAAGCTTTGAGGTAATTTAGCCTTGCTTACATTTGATTTCTTCAAGTCCTGCGTTTTGTACCCAATTGCTGATGTTCCAAAATATTGAAATATTTTAATCACTTGGGAGTTTCCTGCTCTTGCATAGGATCGCAGATAAGTAAAAGGGATTGATGTATTGACATATAGATTGATTGAAAGATGTCCCAAAGGTGGAAAGTTATGTCTGCTAGCAGCAATCATTATCGTTTTCAGACTTATCCAACTGCTATTAGGCTTTGTTACGAATAGCTAACAGAAATAGTTTGTGCAAACAACGGTCTAAGAGAGAGGCAATAGAAGGAGAATTGAATCCTCCTTTCATTCAGCAGGCTTACAGGAGCGGATCCAGCCATTAGTAGGGCTAGCATGAATCATAATATTAGTTGCTTAATGTTCACCTGAAACTATTGAAAGCAGTCGCCCTCCTTAATTAGCGTTTCTTAGTTTCTTAGTCAGCAGCCAGTCAGCACTGCGTTTCTTGATGCAGGTTTTTGGCATTCAAAATGGCGGAACCTGCAGGTCTGATGGTGATGCTCTCAACAACTATAAAAAGTACGGTGAAACCTCAAACTGCATGGATGGAGAAGGAGGTGAAAGCAGCAATGACATCTATAGAATCAACGACCACAATGGTTTGTGTGATCAAGTACCTCTCCACTCTTTGTGCTCCTCTTGGGTAACTAGAAGTAGTACCCCAAAGCCGACACATCCAATTGTATGCAACTGCAAGCTCACCCAACTATCCCACTATCAGCTGTGCTATTAAAAAAATGGAATCTCGTCAACGGCAAGCCACCCTAGAGACACTATAAGCATTTCCATCATGAACCTAAAATTGCAAAAATGTACTTGTAACTTTATGTGTAAGTGAAGAGATCGAGTGCCGCTGTTCCTCAACTACTATGAATGTTCCAGCATTACTTCAGATAGATTTTTATCCTTTATCCTTTTTATCTCTTTACATTAGCCACGGATTATTCATACTTGCAGTGTATCTGGACATAGCATTCGACTCTGAGTGGAACAGCAGAGATAAGCCTTTACTCAGTTGGTACGATCAGTTTGAGCTTCATGCAAAATTGGCTTCCTGTGACACCAACGACCTTTAATGGCCTGAGATTTGTTTGAAGGTCTCACAATGAGAGTAGGATGTGGAAAGATAACGGCTTCAACACCAGCCTACAGAGCCTGTGCAAGATAGAGCTATGTCCTCAGGGCTTCATTCCGTTTGAAAACAAATGCTTCAAGTTTGTCACCATGGATATGTCTCGGTAAGAAAAATATGCTAAAATGAGCTTCTATTCTGTCATCCTTTCTTTAAAGATGTGTCTACCAATTTAGTTTCTACTTACCTGTCGGTAGATTTTGTCTTATGACATCAGCAGTATGATCAATTACTGTTCGGTGGATGCATGGTTGGATGTGTTAATGCTGAAATCTGATTATTTGACTTTTGTGATGTTCCCATTGATGTGAGATTCAATACCGAGTGTCAGGTGAAGTGGGCTGTGTATTTCAAAACTTTTATATTCAGAGACGATGCGAGAGACAACTGTCAGAGGTACAGGGGTGCTGATCTGTTCAATCCAGAATATTCTGATGAGCTGACGTTTCTCCAGTCCACTCTTACAGATGCAGGTACTGTCCTCTTGTGATTCCTCTGTTGGAAAATCTAGCTGAATCAGTCCGACATCTTCTTAACTTGCTGTTGGCAAAATCCTAAGATCAGTGTTGTTTTGGTCAGGAAATAACTCAATTGGACTTGCTACAATACATGATACCAGAGATTTCCTCATGCATTAATTGAATCTCATGACGCCATGATACTATGTCCTTCATTTGTACCTCCACGTAGGTATCACTGGGCGGTTCTGGAACGGTATTGAAGACGTCAACCTGGATGGTAACAGATCGTATCAGGTAGGTCTCAAACGGCTCATTGCACTTTCCCTTCATAAAGCTCCACTAGGAGATTTTACATTAAGCTGCATGATCCAACCAACTCATATTTTAATACAAATATGCTCATCTTTCTCATTGTTCATCTTTTGTGTGCATTCCCCAAGCCAGATGCCACCTGCTTATCTGTTTCTATTGAGTTTATATCATGTTAATAAGTTGAGAGCCCCCCCCCTCTACTTCTTGAGAATTTATCCACTCTATTAACTGAGAGCATTGTGACTATCACTTGCTATTGTCATACCAGCAGTCTTTAATGGAGGCTGGACCATTGGTGTTGTTTATTCTTCCATGAGTAGTCTGCTGGTGTTAAGCTCAGACTAAAGCAGGTTTAAGTGCTGTGAAAACATAATAGGTGCAGACAAAAGCCGGTGTAACGCTGGGGGGGGGGGCATGATTCCGGCAGGTCTACCAATAGAAGAGTAAAAATGCCGGACCATTGTAGGTTACACAGAATCCAGTGGATGCGAACTACAACATCGTTTCTCTTGGGCCAGAACCAATATGGCGGACAAATCAAGACGGTGAGTCATATGTGACGAGTGTGGAGATGCGCCATCCATTCACAGCAGATGGTGAGTTTTCACTCAGTGGCTCGACTGGTGTGCAGACTTGAAGGCATCACCTTATAACCGTATGACCCTACAACCCTATGACCCTATGACCAGATTAATGAGTGTAACAGCATTCTCAGACAAGATGGCCATCAACTTGTTAAGTATCTAATTTTCAAAGCTGACCAATGATCTAAGATACCCAAATAAATCAGTATCTCCCTGCATTCCCTACCTACCCTTGCTATACCTTAACGTAAGTCACATTTACATTTGGTTTTGACTATGGTACCTTCCAGACTGCCATGCACATGTACTCTTCAAATAGGTCAATTCCTAACCTCTAAAGAAACAATAGCTAATGTATCCCAGTATCTATTTGTTTTCCCATGCCAGGTACTGTGGTTGGCTGGGAATACTACAGTGGTGCTGCTGGCAGGCCAATCACCTTCAGTGTTATGAGAGCTGAAGGCACACCGCAGCCAGGGAACTGTAATTTCACACTTGTTGGGGTCAACTCATTCTCGTCGTCGGTCTCGGGCTACGATAGGATAGACCTGTCAGACTCAGACTACATCTCTGTGAAACCTGGAGACTACATCGCCATGACGTTCACCGGCGGTTCCAACATCAGGTAGGATGGTCAGCTTGTGAATGTGACTGCATCCTGCAAGTTTGCTTGATTTGAATGCCTTTCAAGAATCTTTAGTTTCTGGAAAAAAAACAGGTTGATTTATCCATGTAGCTTTTGTATCTACTGATACCTATGATCACTCTGATCTTTCACTTTCTACGCTACTGTTGATAGAGCAAAGTTTCCTGCGCACTGGTTTAACACAGACACTATGGTGACATAAATAGTTCTCATTCAAAGTTGCTATTTTTTTTCTACAGAACATCTTTATTTAACAACTTACTGTAGAAGTAGAAATTTTTGCGGCGTGACTTTAAATGCGTTTTTTGCGAGG
>ERZ1740065.437-NODE-437-length-22195-cov-12.823848_pt1 | contig 22195 bp, 23 predicted proteins | sample MGYA00581738_ERZ1740065 | MGnify/ENA primary metagenome ERZ1740065 (study PRJEB43018, sample SAMN04849749) | marine metagenome | isolation source: floating plastic debris | place: Pacific Ocean | collected 2008-09-01 | study: EMG produced TPA metagenomics...
TATCGTATATGTCTGTAGTATGTATCTGTGTATCGTATATGTCTGTAGTATGTATCTGTGTATCGTATATGTCTGTAGTATGTATTGTAACTGTTATTATTATTATTGTTGTTATTATTATTATTACTGTTGGTGTCATTACTAGTGATTCTTACATAGTCCATCAGTGTACACTGGTGATGGCGTTGTTATTGTACACTAGGAGTTACATTCTGTGGAGATGGCTCACCGCACCAAGGAGACACCGGCTGGTCTGCAGTACGAGAACACGGCGCCTAACGACTACTTCAGGCAGCTGCTAGAGCTCTTCGAGTCACGCATGTGTCTCTACAGGAAGCTCATTGCCGACACGGAGGGCTACATCACAGGCGCTCAGCACGGCGCCAGCGTCTCCCCCAGAGGTCTCTGCTCATCTCATGCTCACCCACCGCCGCCATCTATCATTCGCATTCTCATGTCGCCGTCTATTTTTAGATCTGTTCATTTGCTTGAAGCGCCTTCAGGAGACATTCATAGCATTGGCTGCTCAACTTCATAGCATTCATGAGCAAGTCAAGGTATTGCAACTCCTCCACTCTCATGCACTGGGCAGAAATCATCCGTTTAATCAGAGGGATCTTCAGAAGTCAGCCCTCCCATGTTATTAGTATTTGTCTAATCCGCTAATCCACACGCATCCATACTGGTGTTATTGTTTTCAAACTAATGACACTTTGCAGGCTCCAATGTCTATGTCTATGTGCCATTGATTAGCGGCAGTGTAGCTTTACCTACCTCCTTTTTGCCTCAGGAACACAAAGAGCAGTACCTGTCGTATCGGAAAGTATTTCATCACGACGATACAGACGTGTTTGCCACCAGAAAGAAGAAGATAGAGGACAAGTCGAGAATGAAGAAGGCTACCAAGCCGCTCGGCCCAACACCGTTTACTGGCCTGTCTAACTACGCTGCGTTGATGATGACTGCCGCCATGAGCCGACAGAACCCGCAGCCAGCCGGTCAGTGACGTCATACCGCGTCTACAATACTGTCGTACTGTGAGACAGAAGGTTCCATTATAGCAGCCGTGAGCAGATAACTTGTGTTTAGTATTTGTGCCACACATAGATCGTAGGGACGTAACTAGTGAGGTGTTCATTTTACAGCATTCTTTCCTGTTGTTCCGCATTATACCACAACCACTCCTGCTTCCCCCTCCCTTGTAAAGGTTATCTCTCACATCAAGCCAAGACCGGCCATATATTGAGCCGTGATTTACCATATTATACAGTAACTTTCCCCTCTGTAGACCCTCTCTGTGCAGCATTGCGTCAGATTTCACTTAGTGCTGCATTTTAATCGAGTTATTCTAAGATTAACTAAGATTAATTGCTGAGAAGATTAATCTTGTGGCTAGTTGAGGGTAAATTTCACTGACAAACCAGGAGTAATATGCTATAAAGATCTGTGGATAAGTATGACAGCATATTTATCTAAGCAAACTTAACACCAGTGCAGCTGAATACCACTGATGACCCACCAAAGAAGTTACAGTGATGTCAATTTCAGCTGCTGCAGCTGGTAGCAATGATACTTCTGTGAATTCTATAGGTCAGAAACTAGTTTTTAGTGGCAAGATTAAAATAAGATTAATTCAAGATTAAAAATATTAATCGGAAGATTAATCGAGATTACTTATTTTGAAGAAATGCAGCACTAATTTCACTCCCTTACATTATTATCTGGTATTGACGTGGCGATAGTGATTCCATGAATGAGAAGACAACTCCTATAGGCAATAACAGGCGTATTTTCTATAGCGCAATGCAGTGATAGCGATGTTGGACCGTCGTTATCAACTCAGTTCTACAGTATTGTCTTTCATCCGCCGACTTTGTGCCTTTTACGAGATACTTGGCCATCATTTCCATACGCTACATTCAGTTGTTTTCCTTCCCATAGCACCAGCTGCCACAGGCTTTGGTATGCCGGCGCAGACGAATCAACCTCCAACTGGCGGCCTCTTCGGAGGTAAGTGGTTATTTACCCCTGATCTACACGTGTCACTCTGACATGTGATCGGATCGATGTGTGATATCTTGCTTCACATCGCTGCAGGCGCGGGGACGGCTACGTCTCTGTTCGGAGGAGCCAAACCAGCCACCCAGACAGGCTTCGGCTTCGGCAGCGCCAATACCAGCACTTCTGGAGGTCTGTTTGGAAAGCCCGCTCAAACTGGCTTTGGCTTCGGCAGCACAGCGGCATCAAAACCAACCGGTAAGTTGAGAGTCAGAACCAGCCGATTGATCGAAACTGGTCAGTAGGGAGTCAAATTTTCAGTCAAAGAGCCAATAAGCTGCTACTCAACGCTACGGCTCCTCCCTGCCTTTCTCTCTGTGAAATCCGGAGACACTCTCACCCAGTCTAGTCTAGATTTCCTGTTGCAGGTTTTGGCTTTGGTACAAGTACAGCAGGTTCTACGCAGACATCTCTGGGCTCGTTTGGGTTCGGCACTTCTGGTACGACAACTGGCGGCGGGTTGTTTGGCGGCCAGTCGACCGGCGTAAAGCCTCTAGGTTAGTTGTGTGTGGTACGTACTTGCTATCGCTTCTCTCTCTCTCTCCTTCATCGGTTGCCTGCGAGCCAGCCAGTCTATGTCTGCTCCTATCTTTATCGTTATTATTTCGTACGGGGTAACTGCTGCTGTCGTGTTTCTCTAATCACATGTCCATAGCATTGTCGAGTCCCACACCACCGTTTCTAACACCGGTCACTACTGTAACCTTCTTTGATAGTTCGGTGAGTGTCAGATAGACGGACAGACAGACGGGTGCCATGTCACGGACAAAATGTCAGGCAGACAGTTGAAACATGCCAGATGTCAAACATTTTCTATAATGAGATTACGTTACGTTGTTTTTTCCAAGCTCACTATTTTGTTGTTTTTTATTTTGTATTATTTAATTGATATTTAATTATTTGATCTTCTCACTTCCCTGTGCTGATATAATCTTCATCTTCATTTCACACCATAATCAACCCGTCATGAGCAGTCAGTGTGAGGAAGTTTTGTTGTTGCTATGGTGATAACACGCCGTATTGGTACAGTCGTGTAGGCTGCTGCTGTATTTCATATGAACTCAGCCCCTGTCCGGAATGAAAACTAAGGATTCTTCTAGAATTGAGGCATTCGAATCAAAGCTGTGTGACGGCTAGAAGTAGGCTAAAATCATGATTATTCCAATGGTGGCCTTGACATAGTTGACTTTAGACTAGTATTTCACCCTATAGGTACTCATGCTGGAAACCTTCAGGAGACTGGGGATTAGCATCGATAGGGTTTCTGCTCTTCGCAGCAATTATTAGCCTGATTCACACGTTTACTTTTTGTCAGTGACCTTCCTAGCCAGCTGTTCACTACTGTAAATACTCCAGCATCGGCCCTGGCTTGTACTGAGGAGGCTGATAATTGATACCCTCTCCATTGTTTTCACTCATAAATTCTGTTTAGCTTCCAGTGGGCTGTTGTTGAGAGACTGACTTTATGATTAGAATATTACAGTAGTTAAAATGCACATCTCATTGTCTCTGTCTCACCGACCGGTTTCATACCTAGTTATCCTCATGCCCACACTGTCATATAACCCTCATTGATTGCAGGCGTGGCAGTGCCACAGGCACAGAGCCTCGGCAGCAGCGCTCCAGCGTTCTCCCTACAGGCTCCTCCAAACAAGCGCAAATGATGTCCAGTACTGCTGCATGGCAGCCATAGTCGTCTTATGGTAACTACATTCGGAGTCGTCTCCTCTATGCACCTACTTTTACACAAGTCAATCTGAGCGATATTTTCACACAACATCTCGCTATACATATGAATTCCATTGTACTCTTGTCAAATGCCTTGAGATTAAAATAATAAAGTCCAGAATGAAAACACTTAACCTCTTGTCTAATCAATACGACTGACTCAGTTCACGCAGCAGACGTTCATACTGTCTTCTGTCAGCAGACACAGTTTTACTCTCAGACATCACTATCATAGGCTGCCGTAAGTAGAGTAACATAATGACCATCCTTCGACAAGCTGTCAATGGCTAACAGTTCTCTTCACTCAAGGATTTGTAACTGTTTCCTGTTGTACAATGAGTACAGTAGTCTGATTGTAGGTTATGTCAGAGTTCACTATAACATTAATTGGTTGCATGCGGCCATGTAGCAGAATGTACACACATTTCTGTGTCTCCCATACACTCTCATATGTTGTTTCCTCGTGACGCTGGCTGCGCTCATCTCAACAGTTGCTGTGGAGTTTCGTCGCTTGAAAACGTCTTGGAGTACAATTGAGTGAGTTGTCCATACTATTCTGATTCTGTCCCCTTCCCCATTTATTTAGCCTCTGCTGTTTATCTTGTTTTAGGTGACCAGCATCATCAACTACCATGAGATTTCCTGCCCTCATCCAACAAATTGTTCTATATTTTGAACTCGCACTCATAATTTACTTTCTCGTCACTACATCGCCCCGTGATGACCTCTGGTGGCTGATCGTCGCTCTGTCTACAGCCTCTCAGATTATCACTAACACAGCCTCCATCGTATGTGTCAAACAGACCATGGATTTCCAGAGCAGATGCTGTGGGCTTACTCTCTGCGTCATGGCGCACGTAGCGCAATGTGGGTCACTATGGAGGACGATGAAACTCATTTGTCTGTACGAGCCAGCGGATAGAGAAGACACAATGAAGCTCAAGCTCCTCCATATCTGTATTTTTAGCGTGCCGGTGTGCACCGTGGTTTTTGGTCAGTACCTGACTGGCAACTACGATTCTAACACAGCGTTAATGGTTGCCGGATTGTGTTTTTTAAACATTTTGATGACGTTTGGCTACTTTAGTCGACCAAAACTCGACATGAACACGGAGAGAAACCCGACGTTTAACTTTCTCGGTTACTGCTGGAGACTGTTCACACTGTTTCCTCGACTGTCGGTCTTTGTTTGGATCGCCAACTCTCCGTATATCGAATGGACCGGTGCCATGCTGCTCGTCCATCTCCTCATAATGGTGGTTTTGTGTCAGCTGCAACGACGGACATATTTCATCCCCACCGATAACTCATCAAGGATATGGTCATTGCTTCTGAGCGTGGGTAGCGTCATCGACTTCATGGGAGTGGATGGGTCCAGCTCTCTACAGGTGGCTATCTGTTACTATCTCATAGTGTTTTGTGAAATGACAGCTATGATCCTACTGAAGTATTACACTGGATTGCTACTGGACCAACAATATCATATCCTGTGGGCGATAGCAGCGTTGGGTTCGTTTACGCTCGGCATCGCGTTCGCTGTCATCAATCTAATGCCCAGAGAGAATGAAGAAGAAACTTCCATAACGCAGGTACTACAGAAATGCTGCTGCCCAAAGTTAAAACAAGGCGACGATGAGAAAGTCTCGCTGACGTGGGATTCATACGACACTCGAGTGAAGAACCCACGCTGCCGTAGAATGTACACGGCAGCGCAGAGACAAGAGCATGTCGATATCATCAATGACCCTTTGGGTGTGGATGGCATAGTCTCTCTCACGCATTACTCGTCAACTCTGCATACCAACAATAAAATAGAGGCCTTGACCCCTGAATGTACGGTCGAATCAAAGTCTGGAGCTCAAAGACCAGAAACCATCAGCTCAAATTTAAAAGAGGTATAGTTGGACTATTGGTGATATCATTCATTAAGTCATGGCATATAAGTCATCTAGATGTACTGTCTATCAGGTTCTGTATTGTTATGTTGCTGCATTACGGTCTCATATCTGCTTATCCATCGTTCAGCCATTCTTTTGTCATCTCAGATAGGCACAAAATTGTGCCAGCATCACATAAGAATTTTCACTTTTTGTCATTCTCCTGTCGATTGTCACGCTCACTCCCGCGCCTATCCACATGCACTCCCACTCACTCCCGCTCACTCCCGCACGTGCTGATGCACGAATAGCGACTGGAGAATGACGAAAGCCGAATTTTCAATTTGAAATCGTTCTTTCAAAAGTACCCAATTACCATAAATTTAACAGCCAGATTGAGACATACTGTATACGTAAAAATAGTTGCCATCATGCATTAAATGCAATTTTCGAAAAACTCATCTTTTGCATTTATTATACATCACACTTATTTTTCAGAAGATGTGTACATCATTTCAGAAGTTACAAGATCGCAATTTTGACTCATCGTATTTATTTCTCAACAGACTTTTTCACATTTATTTGTCTCGCATTTAGTTTTACTTATACAGTAGCCGATAATGCATGGAGGAGGTAGATTTAGAACAATCAGCGGAACTATCCACAAGTGCTTGTTTTGAGATTAGTTGTGAGTCTCTCAAACAAATGAAACTATACAAGCTGGGTTATCTCTTCCTGTTCAAGGACCGAGCTAGTGAAAGGAGTTGCTCTCTCTTTGCAACATGGAAATTCCGCTGTATTGATCTCCCACAATTCCAGTCGACTTGCATCCAATCAAGTTGCTATGGTTACAGGTTGAGGCGGAGATAACTCCCATTAGCACTGGTTCAGTCCGAACAATCAGCACGGGAAAACATCTGCCAGCATCAACTTTACCCACACCGTACTTCCTCTCACCAACTGGCTTACGAGCTATTCCTACCTCAAGAGAAAGGCAGAACTCCTCAGCTTATATACAAACTGAGGCACCACCGGCAGAAACTCGACGCAGACTGCTGTATTTGACTCCCATCGGTCTGCCCCAAATGGACAGCGGTGACCGTGGCAACCAGCAGCAGACACATTCAATCCTGAAGGACCTGCGACCGAGATGGGTTGACCTGAACAGACTCCACGGCAGAATGATAGAAATGCAGAAGTATGACACGGATTTAAAACTTCCTGCCGTGACAGGAAATGATGACAAAGTGTCTGAATGGCTGCAAGGAGTTAGCGAACAACGAGTCAACGGCAAAACGGAGTTCAACCCAGTAAGTAACAAGCTTGAAACCTCACTCTAATAATCGATGTCACTTACTCATAGAGCACTGCATTTATTTCCTCATTATTGTTTATTTATTTGGGTTAATTTAAAATATGGTACGCTCTTCGTTGGCACAGAGAATGATGATGCATGCATCATCACGTATATTTAGCTCGTATCAAAATAAAATGGCTATTCTTTAATCACGGATGTGTTCGAAAGAGATTTATGTTTATGTCCCGATATACAGGACACCTTGACCTATTTAAGTAAACAATATTATCGCGCATCACAGTCGACTTCAACTGGCGCTAGAGTTAGATTGGAGCAGTGAGACTACGATATCTAAGCTGTACGTCTGACTCCGTCGTAACGATGACTCTCTATATCATCGTGGCAATGCCTCCTTCAGTAGTCATCTATGTTGTCCCAGGTCTGTTGCCGAGATTTCTTCTTGCCTTTTTTGGGCGTTGGAAGGCGAAGCGCCTCCAGCTTGGTTGGTTTTCTCATAGCAAATTCATCCGTGGGATTCACCGCTCCGTGCACAGCCGCGGCGCGAACGTCGGCGCTGTTGCGCTGCCGAGAGTTGGGGCTGTTGCTACCATTTCCATTAGTAAACATGGCCGATGAGTGGCCGGAGCTATAGTGATGATTTCCTGCAACACGTGACAACAATGACAACAAAAGAATGACAAAAAATGTGTGATGGATATTAATGAATATATGACAGTAACACAGCAAATGAAACACTTAAAACAAAAAAAGCAACATCAATGATACTACAACTGCAATCTAGGATGCTAAAGGAGCTACATCTATCCTCATATCACATGCAGTATTGTCCCATCCAGTCTGCATCATTTTAAATAGAAGATCATGAGCATCAAATCTGTTTCACTGTTCAGTTTTAGTGAGGCGTGATTTGACTGTTTGCTTATATGGAGTTGCTTCCTCTTACCGTTATTCTTGCTCTGCTCATTCTCACTGAGAAGCTTGCTTTGTCTTGTGTTCTTGAAATAGCTGCTAGATACGTCTTCTCCTGTAGTTAGTTTCTGATAGAACGGATCGTCTTCTGGGTTCGGGTCGTAGACAGTTCGACTCGTGCCGTTCACCTTCACACCGTTCTGTCGTCCTGGTCCAGGTAACATACCTACACAACATGAGCAACACCAGCTGACTGTTTGGGGCACATTTCATTATAACAACGGCATGCTGTGCTGTATACTGTATTGGCTGGAATATCAGGTTTGTGAAGGCTTCATATGTGGCGGCAGAACCTGGATGTTGATGTTCTGAAGCAGCTGTCTGTTACAATAATTCATTTACTACAATCTTGCAGAATCCATAGAGTTGAGTCAAGGAAATACTGTACAACACTTCTGCATCGAGTTACTTACCAGCCATTGGGAGAGATGTCTTCTCTATTTTCATAGGGGGTAAAATCCAACGGCCTTCCTCCTCGTCATAGAGGCATTCAGCCTTTATCCTGTAAGGATAGCAGTTGGGCTTTAAATCACACAATCAAACCCACGAAATTACAATGGGATTAGTCTGATGGCGATGCTGAGAAAGAGAGGAAAACTCCAAATACAACGGTGCAATGCCTGTACAATGTAGCGCATACATGTGTGATTGGATAGTGCTGGGAGAATAATGAAACTGCACCTACATGCAAGTCCTCTTTAGTAAACAAGTGACAATTTCAGAGATAATTTATCTACAGTACGGTAGAACCAGATTTAATGGCAACAATCTAACGGCTGCGAAAATAGCAACAAAAAATGATCGCAACCATTGGAATTTGCTATAGAAATTACACCCATTATACCTTATATAGGAGTTGTCTTCTCATTTATGGGATCGCTACTATTTTTGTTTCTTGATGATTTTGAAGGAAACGATAACATTTCTGTTGCTAACAAAGCAGGCTCTACAGTATTGAGCGACCAGAGATCATAGGAATGGACTAAAGTACTCATTGTCATCAGTAATGCAAAAACACACATCTAGGTCAGGGGAGTTTTGATGTAATGTTAGTACATTTAAGAAGCATTGCGTGGCGCCATACAGTATCAATTGAAAAGAAAGCATTAGTTTTTAAGATGCCTGCACCAAAGAGAGTAGAATACATGCAGTCCTATGGTGAGAAATTGACCTGTCTAGGTTGCTGTAGTTGCAGTCGCGCCGGAGACAAGGGTGGATACGGTCGAGCAGGGCTTGGCTCAGTTCAAACTGTTTCTCTAGTTTTCTGATCGTGTCGAGGTAGTCAATCCTGTCAAACTCAAACTCACTCTGCAAGTCTGTGATGTCTCTCTGCAACGCCTCGTTCTGCCGGTGAGACAGAAAACTGGTAATTGTCATCAGATACCTGACTATCATCGTGGCAATGGTAGTCACAATATGAATACAACAGCATATGCACGTTTCAAACTAACCACAATGACACAGTAACTACCTACACTCTACATCTTCTTTGCCCTATCCTTTCCAGTATTTTTAGTCATGGTCATAGTGTAGAGGTGTGCAAATAATTTCCTCCCTAGCACTGGCAATTTTCTGGAGCTGTTTTATAATTGGCCCCACGCTCCGCCTCCATGCTCCACCCCTACCTGTTCTGCCCTCACATTCCACCCCATGCCCTTCCCGACTCTACCTCACACTCCACTCCACTTACATGCTCCACCCCATGCTCTACCCAGAAAGTATTGTCATGGAATTAGCGCCCACCAACAGTTGGTGAGTTAATTTACTTCCTATGACAGATATGATGAATAAAATTCACATGATTCGAACAATGATCTGCAGCTGAATTTGGTATACGGTACATATAAAACAATCAACTCACTAGTGTTCAGCACTTTCACCACAACCTATGACTCTTTCATACAGCTACAATAGCTTACCTTCTTTTTCTCTTTTTCATACCGCTTCTTCATTCCTCTCAACTCGTCCTGCACATTGTCGTAGATGTCAACTAGAATTCCATCGTCGTCGCCGCGGGCAACAGCCTCTGTTATCACATGGTAAACTGTGGTCACCGTGTTTCCAAAATATCATCTTAAAACCAATCTGCTATCTTTAGTGGTGGAATTTCCTTAGTCCTATATTTAATATTTATGCATTGTAGTTTGATTGCTATTCAGCTGGAAAACCACAAATTGTCTTCTCTTGATCAGGATGCTTACCTGCTAGAGCTTGCCGCTTCTCTTCTGCGTGTTTCTGCTTCTTCTTCCGGCGTTCCTTGAGTTCTGAATTACCCACTGCTTCTCCGCCAACCATCTGCTCCTGTAGCTCCTGCAGCCTACAGTAACCATGTCACCTCTGAAGTATGCCACGGTGACCTAGTTCTCACAGTCGCATAATTTTCAAGTCTCAAATCATAGGAGACAAAAACTGTGAAATAAGCGTTATTGTAGGAATTCATAAGACACAATGTGTTGGAATTTGTTTGCGGACTCAACTGAACTACAAACATGGTTCTAAGACTGTAATAGGCAATCAAATCACACTGAAATCATAGGAAAAAGGATGATGAAAACTGTCAACGCGCCAGAGTCTTGGTTACCTCTCGATGGCGATCACTTGGTCACTCTTGGCGCTGAGGCTAGACATTGAAGACAACATCATTGTACTGATAGACAAAAACCCTCGATTCTCTCAACACATACGTCTGCGCCAAAGTAAAATGATTGAAAACATTAGAAACGTTACCAACCTCTTAAGAGCCTCTGCGTGTTGCAGCATCTCCGGGTTGGCATCATCCAGGTTCTTGAGCTGTTCAGTGGGAGATGATCGTGGGGCAGACAGTTCATCAGTGTTATTTTGATCGCTGATCACGCTTTCAACTCGCAGTTGTTCTAAACAAACCAGTGGTATGTTTGATAGGTGGTTCAATCATCTCAGCAGAAGAATGGAGTTAGGGGCGGAGCTAACAGCTGAGGTCTAATTGAAGGGACATGCAGGGGGTACTGACAAATATTCTTGTTTGAAATAAGTTTGTCCTAAAAGTCGGAGATGTAGTCCCTGCAACTTGTCTAAGACTGAACTATTCACCGACATTGCATACGGTGTTGGGGTTGGGACAATTCCTAATATCATAATAGCGAACATCGATCTACTCAGCTCTAGCTATCATGCATCAACTTACCATCGTCACCTTCAGCCTCAGCCTCAGCATCTTCATTCTGGCTTGAGTCTGAAACATGTAAATTATGGTGATCGAAATTCACCGCAGAAGTCATACTGTTGTTGAGTAAAAATTTTCGTTGTGTAAGAGATGATAACTCCTCCTTCCTACCAAAGGACTCACAACGTGCATTCTGAAGAAGTTGAATTGCAAAGTGATGAAATGTAAAAATGTTTGGAAAAATACAAGAAAACACTCGTATTTCACGATGAAGACAAAAGTCCTTACTAGGTCAAGGTTGACATTGCGACAATACACGCTCACCAATGAAATTATGTCAACCAAAATGGTACAAGCACAGGGTAGGGAACAATAGAAGCAGATACCACAACAGTCCATGTCAGCCAATGACATGCAAGTAAAGTCATCAATGCGATATAAAATTGCCAGTAGCAGATTACCATTCCATTAATAGGTCAAGGTCGCTGGGTGTTAGTAAAAGTATAAGCACAGCTAGCGTTGAATAGAAGCACCTACCGTAGCCCAATACTACAAAATTTAGAAGAGTAGAAGACGCTGTTAGATATCTAGTCTATGGTAAGCCTGGAAGGCAAGCGGTTGTTCTCAGCCTATTTCACAGTAGTTGGCTGCACAACAGTACTTATAAATCTACTGAGAAAAATGTGTCTGCAAAGGATGTTGGGATAGACAGCGATGGAGATAACGTATTAAATACTACAGTGATGAACAAAGATATGAAATGGCATTCATATGCAAAAGCACAGAAACTTGCAACGTGATGTCAATATGATTAAAAAATCATTTTATATCTTCGTGATGTTATTCAACCATGCAGCATGGTTCGTGGACAGGTGCGTACTAGGCCAGTCAGCCTTACTACTCGCAAGCCTAGATGTTTATAGTCAGTAGTCTGACTAGTACCTTCAGCTGTGTTGGGTAGATTCTGACTGTGTAGATTGTCCACGTCGTGTATCTTCTCATCATAATACTGTCTCAGCTTAGTCATGTCTTCCTCCAGCTTCGTCTTGTTGACTTTCTCCTCTTCATACTTAGTCTTGAGCTCCTCAAGCTGCTCCTCATATTCCTACCATACCATAGACATGGAGAAAACTAGCATAGACATGGAGGGAATTACTATAGACATGGAGGGAATTAGCCAAGGCAGGTCAATGACCTTGGAAGCTGATGTAAACCTTTTATGAAATGAATTTCTCAGGGCTTTGACCTTCATAGTAGATGTAGAGTGAGACCTAACCTATTATCACTTAGTGCAACTTGTCTGAGACTGATTAGCTCAATACATACGTATGTTACATAGACTCTGTATCGGAGAAAATATGGCTACAGTAGTTCAGCAGTGAATAACCAACCTGTCTGATTCTGTCCTTCTCCAACTCCAAAGCCTCAGGGTCATCTCTGGACACGACTCTCTCCACAACCTTCTCCATAGCCTTGGGTTTCCCCTGCTTTGACGATGCCATGAGTTCGGTCACTGTGGATTGCAGTGACAGTAATTCAGATTTTGATACATAAAGGTGCAACATATCAGAAAGAAACACAATTTAGAAAGAAGAGAGACAAATCAGTGAATTTCAAGAAGTTCACGATGAAATAGACGAGTGAAGAAAGAGACAGAAACGGCGTCTGGCTATGAAGGAAAGTTGCAGAACTCAGTCAAGAAATTCATACTTGCGGATGCTGTAGTCTTGACTGTCAAAACACAGAAAAAATACAAAGTAACTATGAATGTACATAAATCTATGAAAGAGTGACTTGTAGGAAATATTGTATAGAGCTGTGATACATGGGAAAACCATGGAATCACTATGGAGACGGTGTATTAAGAAATGCCACCTGCAGAGATGTAGGATTCTTGCATTTTATGAAATGCAAAGAGAAAGACAATTCATTTTCCCATTCTTCTTCTTATCCAATAGGTGAAAGGTCAACATAGTATGAGATTCGTAGACTGCAGGTAAATCTTTCAATTTGTAAATTATTTCTAAACAATAGTGAATCATCCGATGTTCGTGCTCTGGTAACTCAACCTAAAATATGTTTGAAATTATTTCACTGGTGTCATCAATGCCTGCTGTTATTGGAACTCCAACATTGACCCGCAGTGAGGGATGAAACAAGAACAACAAACATTTTAAAAAATATTTTCATGGCGTTTGGATTAGGCTTGTGCTGGTAAGCCCTAACTGAATGTTGAATTGCTGCGTCTGTCCTAGATTTGAGTTGTGTTTATATGATGTTAACTCATGCAATATTGGATGCTAGTGTCATTTGCCAATAAATATCTTTGATGGAAGTCAACTGTCGTAGTAGTAGTCAAATTTTGAGAAACATGCTTACAGTCAAGTTTTCCATCACCCATCTGTCCGGCCAGGAGGGCTCGAAGCTTCTGGATTTCTTCCTGGTACTCTCGCAGTAAAGCATCTTTGGGATCTTCATTAATCTTTGGCTTGTTCTTGATGTTCTTTGCTCTGTTTGCATACCTGCAATAGAACGTGTCGCGTTTTAGGGCTATTGTTCCGCCAATTTTTGCTGTGTGCTCTGGTGCGGCCCAGAAAATAAAACAAATGCAGGCAGCTTTGAAGAATGTAGACTTGAATTGTTTGATTGCTTGTAATCAATTATTTGCAACGGCCCCCGTGTCCTTTGTTCAGAACCCATGTTTGTACTGGGTACGTAACTAGTATACAACAATCTATGCTGTGAGTTCACAGGCATTTCCATGAGCAAGTACCTGAGAGTACTGAGAGTTTCATCATAGTTGTTGTCAGCCGGCGAGAGACAAGCGACCATTAGTGTTTTGGTGTTGCCGCCAAGCGAGTCTTGCAGCAGTCTGGTTAGTTTAGAGTCTCTGTATGGGATGTGCTTCGATTTGCCGTCAACCAAGGCTGAAATCACATTGCCGAGCGCAGATAGCGACAAGTTGATCTTGGTGGCTTCCTTTAGCCTGTCACCTGTAGCTCCTACAAAGAAATAGTCAAGAATCGAGTTGAGAATAGTCAACATGCAATTGCTTCTGTGCATATGTACAGAGGTCTATGGTTTGCTTGTTAGAGCTGAAGATTGAAGAAGCAGAAGAAACACACTCATCCTCATCATGGAAGGAAACTCTTAGACTAAAATTATTTACCTCCCAAACACAAGAGTGAGATGATATGATTGTGAGAGAGTTTACATTTCAGCAGCTGGGAATTACTAGAGAGTTTACCAGTTTTAGCTTGTCTCTCACTCCCCGCCAGATCGACGAGGTTAAGTTTGCCGGCTTTGATATGCTCCTCTCCCTGATCATCGACGTTCGCCATCTCCAACTGGATGGTGAAGATGGAGTGACTGCGCGATGAGTCAGCGTTCATCAGCGTCGCTCCGACAGACCGATTCTTCCAGCCGAGGGACATGACCTTCTCACAGTCAGACACATTGTGCACTGGGTGTAGTGACAGACCTTGAACGAGATCATAGTGCATATTAATAAACCCTATTTGCTGTGGACAGGGAATCATTCCCTCTACAACAGTCTCAATTTGTGTTCACATAGTTTTGCTGTAAATCTTATAAGTTAGTTTCACACCAGAAGGAAGTTATATCAGCCAGGAACTAGAGGTAGGTTGAGGATAGCCCCAGTTCCTTAGACACACCTTATAGTAGTCGAGGGGGCAGACTAGTGTAAAAGGTTCACGACTCAGTGATTTGCTTCAGATTTGATTGTAGGAAAACAATCTCTCAATGGTACGAGGCTTACAATCAATACACGAGATACTGATATTAAAAAGATTGTAACAAGTTTAGTGCTACGTAAGTAGGGAAACAAAGAGTACATGTGGCAATACCAGCCAACTATTTTTGATTAACGTGTCATAAGGGTGAAAAGATGGGAACGAACAGTGACCTAAGAATAGCTCAGGTCATTTTTTTGAGGCAAAAGACGTAATTGATCGGTGAAAGGGAAGTATGAGCATTGGATAGATCATGGAAGTGTGTTAGACAGTAAATTACACGTACCGGAGACGTACACTCCTTTCTCAGGGTGTTCTTTCAAGTCGAGCTTCTGTTTGGCGTCTTTACCGAGCAAGTCTCTGACGTCTTCATTGTAAATCTCTAGGTAAGACGCATGGACCAAAAACCGCGTGGACTCTGTTACGGATATGGTCTCAAATATGTGGTCAAAAGCCCTGGAAATTGAGCCAATAATTAACTTTCTTGACCCATTTTAGACAGACGGAAAGGTAGTATTGATTTATATGGACACCCGTACCGAGGAATAATGCCACGTTGGGTTGCTGGGTCAGTGATACCCTGCATGCTGAATGATTTGCCGCAGCCAGTCTGACCGTATGCAAATATGGTGCCATTATAACCCTCAGTCACTCCCTGGAACACAGGAGGAAATTATCATACTGAGCTGTACATCAAACGCGATAATCACTCTGACTGGGTTGAGATTTGAGAGAATAGGTGAATGGACAGGTGAAAGAAAGATCATCATAGGGAACAATGCAATGTTAATGGGGCTCGGATCGGCAGAGTTATCGGAAACCAATAATTGGAAGCAGGAACCTCCACTACTAGTTACGCAACGACACGGCTGCCACCGCGGCAACTCAATATCTGTTACTCTATAGCAGCAGGAGTATATTGTATCTTAGCCGTAAATCTATACAGGTGGGAGTGTCATAGCAGGCAGACATTCTCTTGTTAAAACGAGCTAGAACGTAGTCGATGATCATATCATGTAATATATTATAGAATTACCTCCACCAGAGGATAGGCAATGTCAGCGTATATGCTCTCTGTTGTTGAATCAACAAAGTACGCGCCATCAAATGTGAATGTCTTTGGTGGTGCTTTCTCGTCATCTGGGTTGACGATGGAACACTGTCCTCTTGCACCATCCATTGAAACGACACAACGGCATTTTAAATCCTTCTCTCTTTGATTTGTTGGCCGACATCTCACAATGACCTTGACTGATTCTGACATCCTCAGCTGTCCACTAACTATCGTTGGAGATAGCTATGTTGAATGTAGACTGCTATTGATTTGACCAGGGCAATTCTTCAGTACTACACCACAACTAAGCCACCCAATGGCAAAAAGCCTAAAACAAACAATGTGGGTAAGCAACGGAACGGCTTGGCAGGCATAGATGAAAGATAGAGAACAACTATTTCATCATACTAAGTGGCTTAAAAAGGTTTTTCACGCAAAAGATGGCACCATCAGATGGTGTATTATCACAATTACATGATGCTTGTGTAGCATAAACTTTCAATGTCAATGGACCTTAGTTTTTACGATGAGAATGAGTTATCATGGTAACCAGGTAACACATAAACAATATTTTCATCACTTTCCTCTCACGCAATTTGATCAAATCACTGATCTCCTCAAGTTTGATATACGACTCTATACCATACCTCTTGTTGAGGCACAGCTGATTGATTTCGAGTGCTGGTTGGTTAGATTGAGAGGCAATTTCTTAGTTCTACTGACGGAGAAGAAATGTCATACACCTGATGAATGCGCGTGATATCTACGGTGCCTCTGGCGCTAAGTACCGTAAAGCGGCTCTCGCACATAACATTGATGGCGTAAATGAAGTTGGTCAAGGTCGACGAAAATAGACCAATCGTAATCGAGGTGTCATTTGATGCGTTACTGCAAACATGGTTGAACCCAAGAAAGAAAACTCTTCCACCTCTAATGAAAAAAATGAGACGAAAGCTGACGATAAACCGAAGACTGACCAAGAAGTAGAATTGGTATGTACAGCTAATGATGTGTTTCCTAACATTTATTTTTCTGGAGTCTCTGTCATGTTGATCAAGCAGGAAAACCATAGTATTTAGTTTCCTGGCTTCATTACTGCACAAAATTGGTTCATTGTGGCTAAGTTTGAATGGTATCCTCGTTTTCCTATTTCACCCTGCTCGACATAGGGCTGCTACCCAATCTACTTTATCATATGATATATTTTTTTAGTCAGAAGAAGACAAGCAACTTCAAGATGAGCTGAATATGTGTGTCGAAAGGCTCGTTGTAAGTGCAATACAGCCTAAACCATAACTACCTCATGCCACTAACTTGTCATGTCAGCGAGCGAAGGGGTTCAAGCTGCACTGCAATCTATGTTCTTGATTGATGCAGAACTAATTCTTACAAGCTCAACTCATACACTAACACCTGATAGAACATTTCCTGGTGGTAAATAAAGAAAGACCATTGGAGTGTAGAACTATCATAGATTAAGTAAAATCTGATTTTCCTGTGATTGTGTGTGAAGTTGACATCCATTTCACCTCATAATCGGAGTACACGTTAACATCATCTATGTATTATATATGGCTAGGAAAATGATGTGAGTTTGTACATGCCGGCGTTGGAAAGTTTGAGGACACTGATAAAAGCGTCCACTACATCTATGACAAGCGTACCCAAACCGTTGAAATTCCTCAGACCGCATTATGACACCCTGAAGGCAGTTTATGAGAAGGTGACTGACAGACAGGTTAAGGTAAGAAGAGTATCAGCATTATATGAGGAACTACATGTCTGTTTGTGACTGATTACATATCTGCCATACTTGTTATCAGAATGTCTGTGCTGATGTCATATCGGTGATGGCAATGACCGTAGCTGATGGTAAACGGGCTTGTCTGAGATACAGGCTGCTCGGAGTGCGTGACAAAATAGACTTTTGGGGCCATGAATACGTCAGGTAACTTAACACGTCTATGAGCTGTAACCAAAGCAGTTATTTCATTCACTGCCAAAGATGCCCGCAACTGCAGACATCTGACCGGTGAAGTTGCGGTTGAGTGGCAGGAGCTGGCCGACACGGATCCCAAACGCGATGAGCTGCTCGCCATGACGCGAGAGATAGTGCCCTACTTGCTATCCCACAATGCCGAGGCCGAGGCTTGTGATCTCATCATGGAGATTGAGCAGACAGAGCTGCTGATCAACATGGTGAACAAGAGCGTCTACCATCGCGTCTGCCTCTACCTCACCAGGTGCGACATGCCACTACTAGTCTCAGATGTCTATGCCGCATAAGTTGCTGTCTCTGTACTGAAATTCAGTACCTATTTTAGCTGCGTGCCATTTGTCCCTGATCCTGAAAACACGATGCTGCTGAGGGCGGCCCTGACGATTTTCCGTAAGTTTGACGAGTACCCCCAGGCACTGAGGCTCGCCATTCAGCTCAACGACATGGACCTGATCAAGGAGATATTTCTCAGCTGCAACGACAAGTGAGCCGTGTTCTGTCTCACTCTTTGTCCCTGTAACCCTACTCAACCTCTCTACCTCTGCTCTACTGCTGTACAGGCTGCTGCAGAAGCAGCTGGCGTACCTGCTCGGGCGGCAGCAGATATTCCTGGAGCTCGACGAGGACTTGCCTGACTGCGACGAGCTGAATGAAATCATGTCAAACGCTCACCTAAACAACAACTTCCTGTCGCTGGCGAGAGAGGTTAGTTTGACAGCTAGTCAGTAGACGGGTGATCAGTGCTGCGACTCTCTGCTTTATGCAGCGCTGATTTTGATTATAGTTGGACATAATGGAGCCTAAAGTGCCTGAAGACATATTCAAATCACACCTGGAGCCGAGCAGTAAGTAGGCGCTGATTGGTTGAGCCATGTTACTGTGACGAGCGCGGGCTGTGATTGGTTGAGTCGTGTTACTGTGACAAGCGCGGGCTGTGATTGGTTGAGCTGTGTTACTGTGACGAGCGCGGGCTGTGATTGGTTGAGCCGTGTTACTGTGACGAGAGCGGGCTGTGATTGGTTCAGTCAAGATGAATGTAGATGGATTGATGTTGCGTTGCGTTGCATGCCATTATTATGTTTCATCCTTTCTCAGGGATTGGCAGTACGAATGTAGACTCGGCCCGGGCCAACCTGGCCTCATCGTTCGTCAACGGCTTTGTCAACTGTGCCTTCGGTCAGGACAAACTACTCCTAGAGGACGGCAACAAATGGCTATACAAGAACAAAGAGCATGGTGAGCGCTGCCGTCAGCCGTATTATCTGTCCGTGTGTCCGTCAGTGCTGAGTTGTCAGGCAATCATTCTCGCAGGCATGATGAGCGCAACGGCGACACTGGGTATGATCCTACTCTGGGACGTGGATGGTGGCCTAACGCAGATAGACAAGTACCTCTACTCCAACGAGGATTTCATCAAGGCGGGTGCGCTGCTCGCCTGCGGTATCGTCAACTCAGGCGTTAAAAACGAGTGTGATCCGGCACTGGCCCTGCTCTCAGACTACACCAGTCATCAGACCAACACAATCAGGATCGGCTCCATTGTCGGGTAGGTTGTATGCTGATGGCAGCACCACCGCTCCCTCTGCATCATCGTGTATATCATAACAACGCTGGTATGACCATCATAGGCTTGGCCTGGCATACGCGGGCTCTAACAGGGAGGACGTGCTCGCCTTGCTACTGCCCGTACTCGGAGACCCAAAGGCATCTATGGAGGTGAGTCTCCCACCCTCCCGTCTCGTCGTACACACTGTATATTGTCCCTTAGTCTATAGCCCTGGTAATCTGTCGCTGCAGGTTGTTGGTATGGCGGCACTCGCCTGTGGTATGATATCAGTGGGCAGCTGTAATGGCGAGGTGACGTCCACCATACTGCAGACTCTGATGGAGAAGACTGAGTCTGATCTTAAGTCTTCCTACGCCCGATTCCTTGCCCTTGGTTTGGCCTTGACCTACCTCGGCAAACAGGAGGCTGCCGATGCCATTCTAGCCGCCCTCCAGGTCTGTCCTCCCACTACTAAGTTATAGAACATGGACTCATTGGCAGTGACACTGACTCAACTCACCCTTTCTAGGTCGTCGCTGAGCCAATCAAATCGATGGGTGAGATATTAGTGGACGTCTGTGCCTACGCAGGCACAGGAAACGTACTGAAGATACAGAATCTCCTCCACCTCTGCTCAGAACATTACGAAGAGAGAGACGAGGTATGAACATCACGCGGCCTCCAACTAACCACCCATTTCCTGCGGTCGGAGTAATCTCCCCTGCCTTACCAAGCGCCGCCTTGGTACGAGTGAAGGTGTCACGGTCTTATTGTCTGTGCTGTCGTTAGGATAACAATGATAAGAAAGACGCGGATAAGAAGTCGAAGAAGAAGACGGATGACTCATCGTCTGGCAGTGAGAAGATGGAGGTAGACAGCGCCGACTCATCGTCTGCCTCCTCATCCAGCCAGGGAAAGGGAGTCAACAAGCAGGTCGCCCACCAGGGTGTCGCTGTCCTCGGCATCGCGCTCGTCGCTATGGGGGAAGACATCGGTGCTGAGATGTGCTTCCGGTCGTTTGGCCACCTGGTGAGTGGATATGTTACAGTAACCGCGACAGTGAGATCACTGCTGAATACCAGTAAAGGTGGAATGATCAAGTGATCGCAGTGATGTCAGGAGTCATACTCGGAGACTTTAGCGTCGGTTCTGTATTGCAGCTGCGTTACGGCGAGGTGGTGATAAAGCGTGCCGTGCCGCTGGCTCTGGCCCTCCTGTCGCCGTCTAACCCAAGACTACAGATCCTCGACACTCTCAGTAAATTCTCTCACGACTCAGACCAGGAGGTCAGTGCCAATGCCATACTCGCTATGGGCATCGTCGGTGCAGGTAAGGTCAAGGTTATCCACTGCTGTATCCGTTACTTAGCAACTGTCTGTTGCCATTGAACGCTTTGTCGTAGGTACAAACAACGCCCGACTGGCAGCGATGCTGAGACAGCTAGCCGTCTACCACAGCAAGGATCCCAGTAACTTATTCATGGTGCGCCTAGCCCAGGGTCTTACACATCTTGGTAAAGGCACGCTGACTGTGAGCCCCTACCACAGCGACCGCACACTGATGAACCCAGTAGCAGTAGCTGGCCTGCTCGCTGCGCTAGTCGCCTGCCTGGATGTAAAGAACTGTAAGTATCTGGTCTGTAATGATTGGCCTATGGCTATGAGTTCTCCTCGTTTAGGTATCTGTATAGCCTGCGGTGTATCTTACTCAGTCCCTCGTTCAGCAGGCAGCGTTAATCATCTTCAATTTGACAAGGGAAGACAACTCTAGCATTAATTCCCATCCGAGCTGAATTTTGTGAACTTTTTGCTTTACGTGCTCATGTCATATCGTTGGCCATTTGTTTGCATTGTTAGATAAAATAGTGTCAGCTTGATGAGAAATATGACCGATTTTTGAGCTTGAATTTCAAGCAATATCATGTAGGCCTATGAAGTTACGTAAAAACTGTTGGCTCATGATGCAGTGGTAGGCGTCTGGCTATCCAACTGTTCTGCTATATGTAGTTGTCTGCTCTGTAACTGCTTTGTCAGCTGTATTTTCATATCTTAGTTCATGAAATTTTGATTCTGGAGTTGTCTTATCATGACATATAACCAATAACAGTAGTGTATTGATGTCCATTGCTATGACTTTCATTGCTAACACATGTTATACGGATTGTTGCAGTGATACTAGGGAAGTCTCATTACATACTGTTCAGTCTTGTATCAGCTATACAGCCACGGATGCTTGTGACATTTGACGAGGAGTTGCGTCCCCTGCCAGTCACTGTCCGAGTTGGCCAGGTACTGCATTACACCTTGCTCGTACTTATTTCTCCTCTGAGTGACCTTGTGTGTTTACATTTTCTTTGTTTTTTTCTAGGCTGTTGATGTTGTTGGGCAGGCTGGAAAACCTAAAACTATAACAGGATTCCAGACTCACACGACTCCTGTATTGCTGGCCCACGGAGAGAGGGCGGAGCTAGCAACGGAGGAGTATTTGCCACTGACCCCCATTCTAGAGGGGTTTGTTGTACTTAAAAAGAACCCTGACTATGAACAGTAGATCAGTATATGTAATATATCATACGATATCTCCACTTGTTACTGTACGTTTCTTATTATGATCATCTGTCTCCTCAATAAAGTATCACAGCTGGATAGTTTGTCTCTCTCACTACATTGCTGCTGGATAGTCTGTCTCTCTCACTCTATTGCTGCTGGATAGTCTGTCTCTCTCACTCTATTGCTGCTGGATAGTCTGTCTC